>UMIM01039106.1_pt1 | contig 11213 bp, 17 predicted proteins | sample 1965831 | NCBI WGS metagenome assembly UMIM01 (sample SAMEA4836125, study PRJEB28245) | human gut metagenome | biome: gut microbiome; material: fecal sample | place: Denmark | collected 2008 | reverse complement strand
ACCCGGCTATCTATTATAGAAAACCGCTCATTAAGTTTGAAAAGACACATCCAGCTGGAAGTATTCTTGTAAGAAAGACCTATGAAGATAAGGATGGAATTACACATATTGTACCTGACAAGGTATATATGTCCTTATATAATCATTACAATAAGAATACTCCGTTAAATGAAGAGGCTATGCAGTATGTGGACCTTGTAGAACATCATGTGGCAGTACAGGACTATGTAAAAGATGCAAGATATACAAGGGAAATGTTCACTATTAATCTGTCATTCACTCTGAATGGTGATGCAGGAGACGCAGCTCAGGCATATACTATCAACAATATGGTAAAAGAAGAAATTAAAGCAAAAATACCGAGAATGCTTACCGTTGTAAGAGGATACCGTAACCTGCTTGAATATTGCGTAACCGATAAAACCGGAAAAGTGTTTGAATCCGGCAACTTTAATACAATTGGCGGAGTTAATTTCAAAGAGAAATTAGAAGACCTTGACAAAATAAGAAAAATTGATGCTCAGAATTGGAAATATGAGAAAACGGTAGCAAACATCAAAGAATCCTATTTAGGAATGGTAACATCTTCAATTGTAAAGAAGGCTGTAGCGTATAATGCCATCATCAATGTAGAACAGTTAAGTGACGCATTCAAGGATAAACGTTCTTGTATGGATAATCAGGTATTCAAAAAGTTTGAAGAAAAACTGGTAAGCAAACTGGCTTGCTATTATGACAAAGAAAAGGCACCTACAGAACCGGGCGGCTACTTAAATCCATTACAGTTGGCATCCCCAAACTGCCTGAGTAATACGCAGAATGGAATCTTATTCTATGTAAGCCCGGCATATACGAATGAAGTATGTCCAAAGAGTAATTTCATTAACCTTTTAGATTTCTCAGCTGCAAAAACCTTAAAAGCAAAAAGAGAATTTTTAAGAAAAATGAATGAAATCTGCTACGACGCAGAACATGAAGCGTTCCATTTTTCATTCTGTTATGATGATATGCCAATTAAATTGCCGGTAAAAGAAAAGAAAGAACTTAATGATAAAACCAATCAAGAATTTGGAAAACATATCTGGACAGTTTATATAAACGGTGTCAGAACAGAATATAATAAAAAAGAGCGAAAGCTTGTAGAACTGAATGGCACGGAAATTTTAGGAAAAGAATGTGCAAAAAATAATGTCATGCTGACTGACCATATGGATGTTGACAGTATGCCAAATAGTGTTGTCAATGAGATGATACACATTTTCCAGAAATATTCGTTTGGAGAAGTGACTCAAAAAGACGTATATTACGTTTCTCCAACATCTCCGCAGACGGAACCGCTTTGCACACCTGGAGAACTTCGGCTTAAGAGCATGTCCGAGAAAGGATATATGATTCTTCACAATATTGTTGCAGGAAAAGAAAAATTTGCTGTAAACAAAATTGAATGGCTGGAAGAAAAACTGGGATAACTACTGTGAGCAAAATATGAGAAATACCCACTTTACCGGATTAAGGAAGAGTGGGTATTTTGCGTTCCAAATTCATAAGAAGATAACGAAAAACCCGGCAAAAGCCGGGTCTCGTAAATATTGAATGAGGAACCATTGCGCATATGGTCCCATAAGGGGAAACAGCCCATCGAAATGGACCGTCTATAAGAAAAAAAATAATTTCTTATATATTTATAATATCTCATCTTGTGAAAATATACAAGAATATATTGCAAGACGAAATGAAAAAGTACATAATAAAAATAGTTTTTTATTTTTTTTGCATTCGTACATATTGTAGTTAAGTATTGAAATTAAGGAGGAAACAACAATGAGATATTTTAACGTCAGTTCTACGCTGAAGAGTAGTGTGGAAAATGTTTTAAAACGTCGATGTATCCCATTTTCTTACACAGAAGAAGGGAAAATTGCAATCGATATGTCTGGAGAATCTTTTCACAAGGTAGTGCTTCGGGCAAAAATGGAAAAACGGCAGGAAGAAGAGGGCAGTCCAGTCCCTTATATCGCCGAATGTGAAATGAATGATCCGGTTGTAGAAGAAGAAACCGGAACGGCAAGAGTTATTGTCGGATAAGCAACTACTTGGATATGAGCTGACGTTATGTGCGTCAGCTCTATTTTTTTACCACGGAGGTAGATTAATATGAATGCAGATTTAAAAGAAAAACTTCAGTTTGCCCATGTATTTGAGGAACACGTTTATGTAACAGACGAAGATTTAATTGAAAGGATTATCGCAGGAACTTATGATAGCGGTCGCTTTGATGGAGTAGGAAAATATATTACCAGCCGCTTTTATTCGGAAAAGATAGCTCTATTTGCTATCGAAAAAACTCTTATTTTAAACGAGGGTGGAATTAAGGAATGGCTCCGTTTCGGAACCGGAAAAAGATTTGTTGTCAGTGCAAGCTGTAAGTCTTCAATTGGTAAAGGATTTGCAAAAGGAACAAGATTCTCGGATGGAGGATATGAAACACATAAATGTGTCGTTGTTCTTGAGGCTGATGCGCATTACCGTAATTACAGTATTGTTACTGCATACCCAGTACCAAATGCAGCAACAATGAGAAAAATTCAGGAAGACAGAAATATTTTTTGTGCTAAAAGAAGAACCCAGTAAGGGTTCTTTTTTTTGTAAAACACATATTTTTTCTATTTTTTCTTGTAGAAAAGCCAAAAAAAATAAAAAATTTCGTACATATTATAAATAAACAGTAAGATTTTGTTGCTTATTTGACTGTGGAATATTTTTTTTGCACAGGATGAATGATAAAAAACAACAGTAGGGAAGGGAGCAAAAATGGTAAAAGGATATAAAGTATTTGATCCAGATTGGACATGTAGCGGGAAGCAATATACATGTCCAGGTAAATTTGAAGAAAAAGGAGAACTTGAAGTTTGTGGTCACGGTATGCACTTTTGTCAGACTGCTGCTGACTGCTTTAATTATTGCCGTTTCGATAGTAAAAACAAGGTTGCAGAAGTCATTGCCTATGGTGAGGTAAAAACAGACGGCGATAAGTCATGTACCGACAAACTGGAAATCGTGCGTGAAATCCCGTGGGATGAGGTATTGCAAATCGTCAATATTGGAAAGAATTGCACGGGTTGCCGCAACACTGGGGACTGCAACACTGGGAACAGGAACACCGGGGACTGCAACACCGGGAACAGGAACACTGGGGACAGGAACACCGGGGACAGGAACACTGGGAACAGGAACACCGGGAACTGCAACACCGGGTACTACAACACCGGGTACTGGAACACCGGAAACAGGAACACCGGGGACTGCAACACCGGGAACTGGAACACCGGGAACTGGAACACCGGGGACTGGAACACCGGGGACTGGAACAAATCCTCTTATAATACTGGTTGTTTTAACACGGAAGAACAGAAAATTATGTTGTTTAATAAGCCGTCGAATATGACTTATCGTGAATGGTTGGAATCTGATGCAAGATGGTTACTGAATCAGATACCAAAGAATGTTGTTAAATGGGTATATGAAGAAGATATGACTGATGTGGAAAAAGCAGCACATCCGACTTACGAAATAACAGGCGGTTATCTCAAAGTACTTAATGAATCTGAATGTGGTCAGTTGTGGTGGAATGGCTTATCAGATGAAGATAAAATCATTATCAAAGCAATTCCAAACTTTGATGCAGATATTTTTGAAGAGTGTACGGGAATTAAAGTAAATAAGGACACTATAAAATAGTTGAGGAGATGACAGTATGAGAACATATTACATAATACTTATGTGTACGTTAGGAATATCATTCTTATTGGTTATGGCTACGTTAGTTATGACATCGTATGATAAATTTGTAGAAAAAAAGAATATTTTTTACAGAATAGGGTACATGATGATGCCTCCATGCATTATGATAATGCTTTTATCCGCATTATTAATTACTGAAATAGCACCGAAAATTAATTACTTTACGCATGGTGTTTATGTTTCAGAGATACAAAATGCCGGGCTGTCAATTTCTGAAAAAGTTCCAAAAAATACTGATATATACGACAAATATGTTTATACCGGGGAAACAGAAAATCTAAGCGTAATGGATTTTGTAGATACTATGTGGAATTTTGGCGAGACTTTTTCAGAAAACTGTACATTCGAAAAAGACACAGCAATTGTCGCAGGAACAACTGAGGATTTTTTGCCATACGGTCGTGGTAAATACACAACATATGTATTAGATAAAAGAACAACAACCTTGTATAACTGTAAATTACCAAATTCAAAAAATGGTTCAAGTTTTAAAATAAAATATGATAAAAGTTATAATTCTATTGTTAGTATAAGGGGAGTTAATTTCAATTATTATGGAAAATGTACAATTTACGAGGAATAATCCGCTTGATGAACTTTGAAATGTATTGGCAACAACATAAAAGTCAAAAAAAATAGGAGAAAAACATGGCAGAAATGAAAATTAGGATTCCCGCTTGAGATCCTAAAAGAAATGTTTTTAATCCTACGGCAAAAACCGTAGGATTTTTTTTTGTAGAAAAGCCTAAAAAATAAAAAATTTCGTACATATTATATACGTAGCAACGAAACAAAAAAACACTACAGGAGGAAACCGTATGAATCTTTTTATCGGAATTTGTGGAATTATAATTACAATCAGCGCAATTGCTGCAGGAGTTTTCTTGAAAACAGAAAATGAAATGGGACATCTCCCCAAATGGAGCATCCCGGTAGCTGTGGTAGGATTTGCAGTTTTTCTTTTGTCTAATTCGCTTGTAATCATTCCAACTGGTTATACAGGAGTAAAAACAACATTTGGGCAGATTGAGGAAAACACTTTACAGAACGGTGCAAACTGGAAGATCCCTTTTGCCCAGAGCATTGAAAAAGTAAATAATAAACAGCAGGACATTGTGTTTGATGACGAAATTTGGGGTGAAACTTCCGAAAGAACTACCATCTATTACAAGGGTACTACTGTTACATACCAGATTAATCCGGAAAAATCTGCGTGGATTTACGCTAATGTAAGTAATTACAAAGATTCTTTGGTGTCTAATACATTAGTAGCTTCAGCAATTAAAAATAGCTGTAAGGCATTAAGCGACACAGATGCCACAAACAGAGGATTAATTGAGCCATTGGTGCAGAAGAATGTTCAGCAGTCTCTTAATGAAAAATACGGAGAAGAAGTTGTTATCATCAACAAAGTTGTTATCTCAGATACAAACTTTGAAGATAGTTATAACGACGCCGTAGCAGCAAAGCAGACTGCTCAGCTGGAATATGAAAAACAGCAGATTGAGAATCAGAAAGCTATTGAAGCTGCACAGGCAGATGCCACTGTAAAAACTACACAGGCACAGGCAGATGCAGACGCTGCTGTTATTAAAGCCCAGGGACAGGCCGATGCGAATAAGTTATTAAATGATTCCTTAACTGATATGATTTTGAAACAGCAGACCATCGACAAATGGAATGGAGAACTGCCAAAGGTATCCGGTACATCTAATACTATGGTAGATGTGGGAGACATTGTAACAAATTAATCCAGAAGGAATATACGCTGGAGTCTTTAATGACTTCAGTGTATATTTTCAAAATTGTTGTAAAATGGTGACTATTTATCGTAGCTATTTTGCAAAAGACGAGGAATATAAGAATATGGACAAGATAAAAAATAAGTGTGAAAAAGAAAACTTTTCAAAGTTAAAAAATATATCAACAAAAGAATTTTCCCGCCGTAATTTTATTGCAGCTTTTTCAGATGAGATAACATACGGTTTTTATGTTTGCCTTGTAGCACTTTTAATTGAATTTGGCTATTGGTTTACATCGTTAAATGATGATACACGAGACGCTTTATTAAAAGGTGCTTTTAGGATTGCGTTGGTAAGCGTTGCAATACTGCTTATATATCGATTCTTACGCTCTGCATTCAGCAAAATAAGAGCGTATTGCCGATGTAATAAATTACCATTAACAAAAGAAGAATTAGCGGAATTAGAAATAAAGTCATTTCAGGAATATGCTAATTTTATTCATAAAATGGCAACTTATCACCCATTGTTAGGTAAAAAAATGGCAACTTATCACCCGTTGCTAGGTAAAGAAAAGGTCATTGAATTATCATTGCCTTGCATCAATGAAATAATTAAAACATCATATGCACTTTTCCCGGAAGAAACATTGATTGAAAGCTATTTTCATTGGATATTTCTTGGAGGAAATTATGAATGGAATGCTTATATAGATTGGTGTGAAAGAGCTGACTATGATTCTTATAAAAAATGGTTAGAACGTGAAGTACAGCGCAAAGTACAAGAGAGGATGAAAAATTAAATTATGACGGTTGAAAACATATTTTGCTTTATTATAGCTTTAATCATTGTAATAACCGTCTTGCGGTTGCAAAAGCTGGAAGAAAAGGACAGAAGAAGCGGATTACAGGTAAACAGCTGGGACTACCGGCTTGGAAATATAATAAAAAGTTTTTTCAAAAAGAGAGGTAAAAAGAATGAAAAGAGAAAAGAAAACAGAAAAAAGTAAACTGAAATGCAGACTAAATTGCAGTAAGGGCCAAATTTATCATTGCGGAGAAATGGATCCAAACGAGCCTAAGCCATGTAAGGAAAAAGGTGGAAGATTTACAAGAAAAATATTGCAAATAATTCTTATCGTTTTGTATTATGGGGGGCTTATAGTTTTAACAAAATATGGGCTTGTGCCAACATTAATCGGAATTGGAATGTCTGTTTGTAATGTGTTCATTTTTGCAATGAATGACTAACTCCCATGCGGTACATAGTTCCAATGGAAGTGGTATGTGAAAACACACTTGAAGTTGTAAAAAGTTATATAAAAGATCAGGGGATAAAATAAAAGCCATTCACCCACGCCTATACAGGTGTTATAGATGTGGTACTCTGGCTGAAGTGATAGAAAGGAAAAGTCAATGGTAGAAAATAAAAAATCTTATCTAAAAGAATTTATCAAATTCCACATGGATGGAATAAAGTGTTGTGCTGTACTTTTAATATGTGTTATTGGCTTGCTTTTAGCCTATCCTTTGGGAAAATGGATTGGTGCAGGAGCAGAATTGGCTATAGACACAGAAACAACTTCGGAGTTTGAAGTCAAATGCATTTATGCAATATTATACGAATTTTTTGGCATTATTTTAGTGATTGCGTTTTTGTTAATATTATTAGTTATAAGCTGTATCGTTGGTAAAATTAAGATACTCATTGTAAACATTATTAAAATGAATAAAGCTATAAAAGGATATTGCAAATTGCCACTCACACTACAGGAATGTCAAAGCCTGCATCTTGATACGGCAGAACAGTATGTAGACTATATTTATAAGCAGCTTTGTTTTGAGCGGTATTTCACAGAAAGCGAATATATTTATAATGGATGGAAAATGTGCCAGTTAGAATTGACCAAAGACGACTTTAAAAAAATCAGTGAAGTTTTGCTGATATTAAGCAGAAAAGAAAATCCTAAATGCAAAAAAATCCTTCAGAAAATTAAAGAGAATTACAATTTTTACGAAAACGAGTATTACACGATAGATGACGCTCATTGGTGGCCAGATGCAGAAACGTGGAATAAGATAGCAGCTTCAATTGCAAAACAAGAAAAGATGGAAAAGAAAAAAGAGCCATAATGGCTCTTTTTCTTGTAGGAACGCCCACCGTGGGCTTTAAAAAGTGTTCCTCTGATTGGTAATCTTACTGTACCATAACATTTTGCAAAATGCAATACTTAATTTACAAAGGAGCTAACACAGCTTGCTACCCAGTTTTTTATTTTATCCGAAATCAAACATATTATAAACAAATATTGAATATAAGGAGGACTAAAAATGGTAAAAGGGTATAAAGTATTTAATCCGGATTGGACATGTAACGGAAAGCAATATACATGTCCAGGTAAATTTGAAGAAAAAGGAGAACTTGAAGTTTGTGGTCACGGTATGCACTTCTGTCAGACAGCTACCGACTGCTTCAATTATTACAGTTTCAACAGTGAAAACAAGGTTGCAGAAGTCATTGCCTATGGTGAGGTAAAAACAGACGGCGATAAGTCATGTACCGACAAACTGGAAATCGTGCGTGAAATCCCGTGGGATGAGGTATTGCAAATCGTCAATATTGGAAAGAATTGCACGGGTTGCCGCAACACTGGGGACTGCAACACTGGGAACAGGAACACCGGGGGCGGAAACACCGGGGACTGCAACACCGGGTACAGGAACACCGGGGACTGCAACACCGGGTACAGGAACACCGGGAACGGCAACACCGGGGACTGGAATACCGGGTACAGGAACACCGGGGACTGCAACACCGGGGACTGCAACGCTGGGAACAGGAACACCGGGAACAGGAACACTGGGGACTACAACACCGGAAACCACAACACCGGGGACTGGAACAAATCCTCTTATAATACTGGTTGTTTTAACACGGAAGAACAGAAAATTATGTTGTTCAATAAGCCGTCAGATATGACATATCGTGAATGGCTGGAATCTGATGCAAAACTGTTATTGGATCAGATACCAAAGGATGTTGTTAAATGGGTATATGAAGAAGATATGACTGATGAAGAAAAGGCAGCACATCCAACCTATGAAACAACAGGCGGTTATCTCAAAGTGCTTGATGAATCTGAATGTGGTCAGTTGTGGTGGAATAGCTTATCAGATGAAGATAAAACCATTATCAAAACAATTCCAAACTTCGATGTGGATATTTTTGAAGAGTGTACAGGAATTAAGGCTAATTAAGAAGGAAGTAATATATAAAAAGAGCTAGTGGTAGCTCTTTTTATTTTTCCAGAAATCAGACATATTATTAACAAATATTGAAAAATAAGGAGGAACAAGAATATGAAAGAAGAACAGAAGAACGAAATATTAGCAATGAGTGCAAATGACATTGCAGAAGCTTGGAAGGACATCGTGCAGATTTACAATGAAACCAGAGCGCAGGGCCCTAAAGTTGCGATAAGCAATATTGTCGCCAAATATGGAATAGGCAGAACTAAAGAAACATTTGCTACTGTGGCAGCAATTAAAAAACATGATGGTCGAATCTACGGAATTAACAGGGAGTATATGAATAATATTCCGGTTAATCCACAAATTGTAGAGTGGAGAAGCGGAAATCCAGTTATCTATGCTGGATTAGAGGATATTCACACTGCGCATATTGACCAGTTAATAACAGAATTGAGAAAATTAGACAAATAGAAGGGATAACTAATTATGACAGAAAAGACATTAGATACTATATTATCTGTGTTGATTGACGACAAGATTGAGGCGGAAAAGCACAACAAAAACGAAATTAACGATGCACACTTAAAAAGTGTGGATGCGGCTTTGACCGAATTAATAACTTTAAAAAAGGAAATGTTGAATTGCAAGCCGCAGGACAATTCCATGGATGGGGTCAATATCTGGGAAGTAACCGGAATTGACGATTTGGAAGGCACTTGTTTTGCACAGTGTACCACTGAAGAAAAAGCAAAGAAAGCAATGCAAATTCTGGAACAGAACGAATTTGAGGATATGCTCACTCTTAGACAGAGCAATCTTGGGCTTAATCAGCTGAATGTTAATGGAAAACTTATACTGCTATAAAAACATGCTGCCAATTTTGTAAAAGCGTAACAAGAGCATATATATATTTTAATAGGAGGAATTGATATGAAAATCGAAACAAAAGAATATGATGATGGCTGCGCAAGAGGGGTTAAAATTCTTGTCAATGATGAAATTGTAGCAGCAGTAGACATCACGAGACCGGATGACGAAATAAGAATTATTTCTTATAAGGAAGGATCTGATGAACCGACAAATATTGTAAGTTATAACAGATAATATTGATACTTATGTCATTTTATAAAAAGAGTCAGAGATGGCTCTTTTTTATTTTACCTTAAATCAGACATATTACATATATACATTGAAAACAAGGAGGAATAAACAAATATGGGAAAAGTACAAGAGTATGAATATACGCCAAGGCAAATGGCGGAGAAATTAATGGAATTTAACAGAGATTTTTCGGATAACGAAGAAGAAATAAAACATGAAACTGAATATGTAGCAGAACTGTTTGGTAAGCTACAGAAGTCAGAAGAATTTAATGCTTTAGCGCATCATTTAGACCTTATGTTTATGGATGATGTTTTTAAATAGGGCAAGCGAATATTTTAAATGGAGATAAATAAATTTATGGAACGTAGAAAAGTATTATTTACAGATGGAATGTCAAACGACTTTTTACTTATTATCACAGATGCGCCAAAGGCAGATATTGAAAAATACTGTAAATGGCATGTCAAACAGATGGAGGATGGATGGAAGTGTGAAACATTCTCGCCGTTAAAAGTAAAATATTATGTCAAAGAACTACTTGATAGCGAAATTGATGATAAGGAAGATTTAGAATTAATTGGCTATGATGAGTGCTATGATTTTAGCAATTATCATAGATAAAGAATTGGAAAATGAATGACTAAATGCGTGTTTCATTAGAAGAAAGGATTAGTAAAAATATGGAAAGAACATTTGAATATATAGGATTTCGTGGAAGATGTTGTGACATTGTACGGATTGGAATTGATTGGTTTGATTATAGAGATAACGAAATCAACTTACCTAAAGTAGGTGCGTTTTGTAGAAAATGTGCTAAGGAAACAGCAAGGCCGATGATGCCAATTTATATGAACGGAAAACCTGCTTATGCTTTACATTGTAATAAATGTGGTAGTGAATATCCAATGTATAAGTCAATGTTTATTCAGAGATACGTAGGATATGATTTAGCATGTGGTGGTCATGTAAATCCGACACATGGGACAAAATCAATCGTTGCTTCTATGGATCGAAAAGCAAAAGATCACTACAACAATAGAGAAAAACGTGTAGAAGCCAGAATGTGCGAAATGATGAATTGTTCACCAGAAGAATATAGAGAACGTAAAAAGAAGTGGACAGAAGAAAATAAAAAATTGGAAAGAAAATTCGAAAGAGAACAGACTGCTAGACATGTAGAATATGAAGATGAAAAGAGAAAAGAAGAGTCAAATAAGAGAAAAGAACTTATTGATAAAGGTATTATCAAGTATGTAAAGAATGTTGGTCTTGTAAATACGGAAACAGGGAAAGTAATTAAATTATAGTTCTGAAT
>UMIM01045632.1_pt1 | contig 11215 bp, 10 predicted proteins | sample 1965831 | NCBI WGS metagenome assembly UMIM01 (sample SAMEA4836125, study PRJEB28245) | human gut metagenome | biome: gut microbiome; material: fecal sample | place: Denmark | collected 2008 | reverse complement strand
TGGTACCTGAACCTGCGCAAGTTCGGCGGCGTGGAGCACGCAGGCTACGGTCTGGGCTTTGAGCGCATGATCATGTACCTCACCGGCATCCAGAACATCCGTGACGTGCTGCCCTTCCCCCGCACCGCATACGGCTTCTGAGAAGTGCGCACACTGTAACCAAAGAAAGCCGCCGCCTCTGCGGCGGCTTTCTTGTTCTTCATTTTTCAACAAGGAGCACAAAACAAGTGGAAAATATTTCGCCTGCCCTCTTGGACTGGTTCTACAAAAACCGCCGCAGTCTGCCCTTCCGGGAGGACCCCACCCCCTACCATGTGTGGCTCAGCGAGGTGATGCTGCAGCAGACCCGGGTGTCGGCGGTGCTGCCGTATTACTACCGCTTTCTGGAAGCGCTGCCGGATATCCCCGCGCTTGCCGCCTGCGGGGAGGAAAGGCTGCATAAGCTGTGGGAAGGGCTGGGCTATTACAGCCGGGTGCGCAACCTGCAAAAGGCTGCAAAGCTCGTTTGTGCACAGTACGGCGGGCAGCTGCCCGCCGACTACGCCGCCCTGCGTGCACTGCCCGGCATCGGGGAGTACACCGCCGGAGCCATCGCGTCCATCAGCTTCGGCCTTCCTGTGCCCGCCGTGGACGGCAATGTGCTGCGGGTGTTTTCCCGCCTGTATAATGACCCCGGAGTTATTACAGAACCGACGGTAAAAAAGGCCTTTACCGCCCGGGTCATGGAACATCAGCCGCCGGAAAAGGCCGGGGACTACAATCAGGCGCTGATGGAGCTGGGCGCGCTGGTCTGCGTGCCCAATGGCGCACCTTTGTGCGGGCAGTGCCCGCTGGCAGAAGTCTGCCTTGCCCGGGCGGCGGGCACCACCGCCCAGCTGCCCCAAAAGGCAAAGCCCAAGCCCCGCAAGATTGTGCCGGTAACGCTGGCGCTTGTGGAAAGCCCGGCGGGCTTTCTGGTGCAGCAGCGGCCGCAAAAAGGGCTGCTGGCCGGGCTGTGGCAGCCGGTCTTGTGGGAGGGCGAGCATCTTTTGCAGGCCGAGGTGCTGGCGCGGCTTGCGGCACTGGGGCTGGACACCGGCACGGCAGCTCCCGCCGCCCTGCCCGCCGCAAAGCACATCTTTACCCACATCGAGTGGCTCATGTCCGGGGTACAGCTGCACGTTCCGGTGCAGAGTGCCCCGGCGGGCTATGTCTGGGCAAGCCGGGAGCAGCTGCGCACCACCTACACCCTGCCCGGGGCGTTCCGGGCGTATAAGCCGCTGCTGCTGTGATATTGGCAATTTGCTGTAATGCACTGCGCCAAAACCGGCACACTGCCCAAACTGTGCCCCGCAGCACCTTCGGGGCGTGAAAATTGGGGCGCAACAGTTGTAATTTTGGGCGGGAGCGGGTATAATAAAAGCTACAAAGCGGCGCAGTGGTGCCGTTTGCATCAAGATCCTTTTGCGGGACGCCCGCTGGAAAAATCAAGCTGAAACAATGTTTCAACTGCAAAAAGGAGTGTACTGAATCTATGAAAAAATCTTGCTTGGTCGCTGTGATCGCTGTTCTGGCTGCTGTGGCTGGTGCGCTGGCTGCTGTGGCTCTTTACCTGAACCGCCGCGAGAAGGAGCTGGACGAATACGAGCGCCTGCTGTTTGGCGAGGATGACGCAGAAACCGTAGAGCCGGAGGAAGCCGCTGCTGAGGACGAGGCAGAATAATTCCCCCAAATACCGGAAACTGCCGGGAAGATAAGCGCATCGGGGCGCACGGAGCAGTCTGTCTGAACGGACTTGCCCCGGTGCGCCCTTTTTGTACATAAGGAGAAGGAACATGAAGCGTTTTTTGCTTTGGCTCATCAGTGTGGCGCTGGGCGTGGTGGTGCTGCTGGCGGCTGTGATGGGGGTAAGCTATGCCTTTACCGCCGAGGGCGGCTGCCCGGACGGTGCGGCACAGTTCGGCGGGCAGGCGCTGGAGCCGAACGGCTCCTGCTGGCAGGTGCCGCTGCTGGGCGGTCAGCTGGATAAGGTGTTCGCCAGCCCCGCCACCCTGACCGTGCAGAAGCTGGGGGTGCTGTACACCGCCCACCCGGAACTTTCTTTGCCGGAGTGGACCTGCTACACCGCCCTGACCATCCAGAATGCGGCGGGGGATGTGCTGTTTGCGGGCAGCGCGGGGGAGTACCAGAACTTCCTCTTCCCTGCGAACGGCGAGTATAAGGCGGAGCTGACCGCGTGGCGCGTGCCCAAGGGCGGGGTCATCACCCAGTTCGAGGGCGGCAGTACCGGCCAGCTGCGCAAAAATCTGGGGCTGGAGCGTCCCGCAAAGCCCACGGGCTGGTACCGGTACAGCTTCCGGTTCACCTTGCAGGCCAGCGCGGAGGTGGAGCTTTCTGCCGAGCGGGTGGAGCAGGGCGGCACGGTAGGCGTGCGCATCTCCGGTATGACCGGGGACGCCGTGCCCACCATCGAGACCGACCTTGGCAGCGTGCAGTGTGTGCGCGCCGCAGAGGGCTGGCGTGCCTATATCCCGGCAGCCTATAACGCCTCCTCCGGCGGGCACGAGATTAACATCACGGTGAACGGCGAGACCATCACCCGCACCCTGACCGTGCTGCCGAAGGACTTCGGCACGGTGGAGGCAGAGGCCGAGGAGCCCGCTGCGGACAGCGCCAACGCCCAGTTCCGCAGTGCCATCTGGCCGCTGTACGAGGCTGCCGCCACCGCCAAGCAGTGGCAGGGCGGCTTTGTGCCCCCGGTCGAGGACTCCATGACCTTGGTGGACTATGGGCAAATTAAAGTAACGAACGGCCAGCAGGGTAGCCGCTCCAACTCCACAAAGCTGTACACCATCCCGGGCGCGCCCTGCCGCGCCGCAGCCAACGGCACGGTGGTATTTGCGGGCAATCTGGAACTTACCGGCAACACGGTGGTCATCGACCACGGCTGCGGGCTGCGCAGCTACCTGTACGGCTTGCAGGAGCTTTCGGTCAGCAAGGGCCAGACCGTGGAAAAGGGGCAGGCCGTGGGTGCACTGGGTGAGGAGCTGACCATGGACTTCAAGCTGGGCAGCAGAAGCGTGAACCCCCGGCTGCTGTTCCAGACCTCCGGCGGGCTGTTCTGGAAGGAAAACTGAAAAATCTTGTAACGTTTTTCCTCTTTGTGCGTTATTGGGGTGAAAGGGCACACGAAAGCCCGCAAAGGAGGAAATGACCATGAAACTGGAATGTGACGTGATCCGCGATTTACTGCCCCTGTACGCCGAAAAGCTTGCCAGCCCCGCCAGCAGTGCGCTGGTGGAGCAGCACCTTGCAGCGTGCCCCGCCTGCCGTGCAGAGCTGGAACAGATGGAAAAGCCGGTGCCGGTGCAGCCGGAACCCCAGCCGGATGCACCGCTGAAAAACATCCGCAGCAGCCTGAACCGCCGCCGTCTGCGCACCATGCTGTGCAGCTTTGCGGCAGCGCTGGCGCTGGCGGCGGTGTGCGGCTTTGGCTGGTACGGATACACCGCCTGCGACCGGGTATCCTTTTTTGATGCACGATTGCAGGCTTACTATCAGCAGGCGGAAAACGGTGCAAACGGTTGGGTGCTGGAGACCCGCGCCGAGGACGTATACCTGAAGCCGACCCATGCCGACTGGCACTACGAGGCCATCCGCTACCGCATCCCGTGGGTGCACGATGCCCTTGATAAAGTGCTGAAAAAGGACACAGACCTGCTCCGCAGCACCGGATGGATGCGCACTGACCACTCGGCGGTGGTGGATGCAGCGGACATGACGGTGGCGTTCAACGGTCAGGACGGTACATGGTATGCAGTGGGCAGCGAGCCTGCGGCATGGGATGAGGTCGAATGGCCGGAGTGATGCCTATGGACATTGAAACCATCTACCGGCTCTACTTCCGGGACGTCTGCCTGTTTTTGCAGGGGCTTACCCGCAGCGAAGCGCTGGCCGAGGAGCTGACGCAGGAGACCTTTTTCCGGGCACTGGACGGCCTGAAAGACTATGACGGCAAGCAGGATGTGCGGGCGTGGCTGTTCACGGTGGCGCGCAACGCCTACTACGACCACTGCCGCCGCGCAAAGTACGCCGCCCCGCTGGAAGATGCCGAAACAAAAGCCGCCGACAGCCCGGACATCGCGCAGCTGCTGGTGGACAAGGATGCCGCCTTTACGGTGCACCAGTGTCTGCACGCGCTGGAAGAGCCTTACAAGGAGGTTTTCAGCCTGCGGGTGTTCGGCGAGCTGCCCTTTGACCGCATCGGGGCGATCTTCGGCCACAATGCCGCATGGGCGCGGGTGACCTATTACCGCGCCAAGACCCGCATCCAGACCATGCTGGAACAGCGGAAATGATTGGGAATGCGCACCGCGCGAACCCTCTCAGTCACGCCTTACGGCGTGCCAGCTCCCCCGAAAGGGGGAGCTTTTTTGTGTGGCGGCAAGGTTTGCCTGTCCGGGAGTTACCCCTTCTGTGAAAAAAAAGTGGCTCAAAAACGCCCGCAGGCGTTTCTGAGCCACAGATTATAATAATATTTTTTCCCCGGGTCAGGCCTTCTCAGAGGGCTTGCTCAGGTCTACACTGCGGATGATCTTGCGCACCGGCAGGATGCTCTTGGCGTTCATGGACAATTCGTCCACGCCCATGCGCAGGAAGGTCTCGGTCAGGGCGGTGTCGGCACCCAGCTCACCGCAGATGCCTACCCAGATGCCGTGGCGGTGACCGGCTTCAATGGTCATCTTGATGGCGCGCAGCACGGCGGGGTGATGGGGGTTGAAGAAGGGCTCCAGCTTTGCGTTCTGGCGGTCCAGTGCGCAGGTGTACTGGGTCAGGTCGTTGGTGCCGATGGAGAAGAAGTCGCACTCGGCGGCCAGCTCGTCCGCGATGAGCACGGCGGCGGGGGTCTCGATCATGGTGCCTACTTCAATGTTCTGCCCCATCTTTACGCCCTCGGCGGTCAGCTCGGCGCGGCACTCTTCCAGAACAGCCTTGGCGTCCTGCAGCTCCCGCAGGCTGGTGATCATGGGGAACATGATGCTCATGTTGCCGTAGGCGGAAGCACGCAGCAGCGCACGCAGCTGGGTCTTGAAGAAGTCCTTGCGGGTCAGACAGATGCGGATGGCGCGGTAGCCCAGTGCGGGGTTATCCTCGTGGTCCAGCTTCATATAATCCACGGTCTTGTCTGCGCCGATATCACAGGTACGCACCACCACCTTGCGGGGTGCAAGGCTTTCCACCACCTGCTTGTAAGCCTCGAACTGGTAGTCCTCGGTGGGGAAGTCCTTGCAGTTCAGGTAGACGAACTCGGTGCGGAACAGACCCACGCCGCCGGCGTCGTTCTGCTGCACAGCACCCACGTCGCCCATGCCGCCGATGTTGGCAAACACGTTGATGGTCTTGCCGTCCAGCGTGGTGTTGGGCTTGCCCTTCAGCTCCTGCAGCAGGGCCTGCTTTTTCTGGTCCTCCTGCTGGCGTTTTTTCAGGCTCTTGAGCAGGTCGGGGGTGGGGTCTACATACACACAGGCGTTGTAGCCGTCCACCACAGCCATCTTGCCGTCCCAGTCGTCCTGAATGTCCTTGCACTGGATCAGGGCGGGGATGTTCATGCTGCGTGCCAGAATGGCGGTATGGCTGTTGGAGCTGCCCTCGCGGGTGATGAAGCCCAGCAGCAGGCTTTTATCCATGCGCACGGTCTCGGAGGGAGCCAGATCTTCGGCTACCAGAATGCTGGGCTCGGTGCCCTGCAGGGAAGCGTTGTCCACCCCCTGCAGAATGTCCAGCATGGCCTGCGCAATGTCCAGCACATCGGCGCTGCGGGCCTGCAGATACGGGTCGTCCATGGCAGAGAACACCGCAGCCTGATTGTTGCCGGCGGTCTTGACGGCGTACTCGGCGCACATCTTCTGCCCGTTGATGATCTCCTTGATGGCGTCCACAAAGTCGTCATCATCCAGCATCATGGCGTGGATGTTGAACACCTCGGCGATGTCCTCGCCGGCCTCTGCCAGTGCCTTTTCATACAGGGCGGTCTGCTGCTCAATGGCCTTCTGGCGGGCAGCTTCAAAACGCTCCAGCTCTGCGGCAGTATCTGCCACAGGGGCGGTGGAAATCGCGGTATCTTTTTTCTTGTAGATCTTCAGCTTGCCAATGGCGATGCCATTGAGCACGCTTTTGCCGGTGCCTACCTGCATAGCACTTTCTCCTTCCACTTACAGCCGGGCGTGCAGCGCCCGGCGTTTTGTCAAAAAAGCCCCCGCAGTTTCCCCGCGAGGGCTCGGCATTCAAGTCGCGGCTCAGACGTTCTCGCTCAGGAACTTCTGGATTGCCTCTGCGGCTGCTTCTTCATCATCGCCTTCGACCTTGATGGTCACGGTCTCGCCCTGCTTGACGCCCATGCCCATCAGAGCCATCAGCTTGCGCATATCGCAGCTCTTGCCGTCCTTCTCGAGGGTGGCGGTGCTTGCAAAGCCCTTCACGGTCTTGACCAGCAGGCCGGCGGGACGGGCATGGATGCCGCAGGCATCCTTAATAGTGTACTGAAATTCCTTCATAATCATTTTCTCCTTACTACTTGATCCCTCTGCCCGGGCTGCACATTCAGCCCCGGAACATGGCTTTGCCAACGGGAATCGGTATACTATTATTATAAACCCGTACCGTTTTTTTTGCACCGTTTCATATTGCCGATTTTTACAAGAATTTTTTGTTATATTTGAACATACGGATGCTACAAAAATCCGTGTTTTGTCTAATTTTTGTCGAATCGTTTGTAAAAACTAGGCAGTTTGTGCAACTGCCGGACAAGAGCTTAAAAAAGGTCGTTTTTTAAGCAATGCCGTCCCTATTCCACGGGATACCCTTCTGCGTCCAGCGGCAGCTCGGTGTAGGGGGCTGCCTGCGGGGCGGCTTCGGGTTCTGCCTCCGGTTCGCCGGAGGTCTGCTGCGCGGTGCTGTCGGTCAGCTGCTCGTCGTGCCGCTCGCCCCAGTCGCCGCTGTAATCCTCGCCGGAAGTCTGCTTTGCCAGTTCGTTCTGAGCGTCCTGCAGTCCAAGCACCGTGCCGGAAGGTTTTTCCAGCAGATACGCGCCCACGGCCTTCTTTTTATACACCAGCAGCACCCCGTAGCGGCTGGTCTCGCCGTTGCTTGCCGCCGGGAGCAGCGCCGACCATTTTTCCACAGTTTTGCCCTTGTAGCGGGCAAGATCCATGCCGCTCTGCTGCACCACCCCGTTGAAGGCAGAAAAACTGTCGTCCCACCTGCGGGGGATCTTGACCTTATCCGCCGTGATGGACGCGCCGTCCACCTCCAGCCCGTAGCCGGTGAACCATGTCTGGATGTCCTGTGCGCTCTCGATACGGTTCACCGGGGCAGCCACCGCCACCGTCCGGGTACTGATGAACCGCCCCAGCATGGCGCTGAACACCACCAGCGCGCAGCACGCCGCCCCTGCTCCCAGTTTTTTCAGGCTCGTCTTGCTCAGTGTGACCACAAACATATCCCCATGCCTCCCCGCCATTTGCGCTTGCATACTCTGCCACCAGCTTATGCACAAAAACAGGGGAGTATGATAAAAACACCCCCGGTCAGCGGCGCAAGCCCTGACCGGGGGTGTTTAGTCTCTTTTACCCGATATAGCTGATATTGGCGTCCAGCTCGCCGCTGTAGCCGTTGATGTGGGCTGTTCTGGTGCCCTGCCACATATCGCAGCCGATGGGGCTGGCAGAGACGCCGTAGTGGGCGTTCCAGATGGTGTAGCGGCTGCGCAGGGTGTTGTAATCCACCCGCTTGCGGTACCATGTGGTGGAGGCGTACACGCCGGGCTTGTAGCCCAGCTCCTTCACCCGCTCGCAGAAGGCGATGGCGCATTTGGTGCGGTCCTCAACACCCAGACCGTCGGCGCGGCCGGTGCCGCGCGGGGCGGTGGAGGCCTCGGTGTCATAGAAGATGGGGTAGTCCAGCATCCGGCCATTCAAAGCCCAGTTGCAGCCATCGGCCTCCTCCTGCGCCTCGGCCTCGTTCACGGCCTGCGTAAAGAAATACACGCCCACCTTCAGCCCCGCATTGCGGGCGTTGGTAAAGTGCTCCTCGAACATGGGGTCCTTGACCAGGTTTCCCGCAGCGCCGTAGCCCCGGTAGCCGATGCGGATGATGACGAAGCTCACGCCGGACTTTTTGATCTTGTTCCAGTCCAGCCCGGACTGATACTTGGACACGTCGATGCCAAAGGTCACGTTGTCCTGTTTAACGCCGTTGGCATCGAAATAATACAGCTTGCCGTCAATGGAGCGCAGACCGGTGACCTTTTTGTTGGTGTCCTGCGCATAGTAGTAGGTCTTGCCGTTCTCGGTGCGCCAGCCGGAGTAGGCCGGAGCCGGTTCCTCTTCCTTATCCTTGCTGCCGAACAGCCAGTTGAACAGCCACCGGAAAAAGCCATTTTCGTCAGTCAGGTCGATGCACTGCGCCTCGGCATCCTCCAGCGCGCCGGAATCCAGCGCCTGCTGGATCTGCTCCGGGGTCAGCAGTACGCTGCCCTCCGGGGTGTGCTGGCTGGCGGTGTCGTTCTGGGCGGTGCCGTCCGCTGCGGGAGCCTGCGGGTCCTGCGCGGCCAGCTCCGGGGTCTCTTCCAGCAGCATGGCAGGGGAGTTCTCCTCTTCCAGCGCGGCGTCCCCGGCGGGCTGTGCCGGCGTTTCCGGTGCTGCGGCAGCTTCTTCCGGTTCAGCCGGCGCGGTTTCGGCAATTTCCGGTTTTTTTGCTTGTTCCGGGACAGACTCGGCCTGCTGCGGCTGCGCGGTGCTTTCCGCTGTCTGCTCCGGGGCAGTCGCTGTGCTCTCCGCTGCCGGGGCAGGGTCAGCCGGAGCAGTCTGCTGCGGTGCTTCGGCGGTGATGTGGGGCACGACCGCGCCCACGGTCAAAGTTTCCGGCTGTGCAGACAGCAGGGTCGCTGCCCCTGCGCCGCCCACAGCCAGAACCAGCGCCATGGTCAGCGCTGCAATGGCTGTCACCGCCTTGCGGCGGGCTGTGCCGGATCGGTCAAATCGTTTTTTCATCTGTCGTCTCTGCCTCCGAATCTCCCGGTGATGCAGCGCTGTGCTGCACCGGGTCTTTGCCCCTTGCCCGGGGCGGGCCCGCTTTTATTCCACGCCGCCCATGGGTTCAGGATAAAAAGGACGGCGGATGATAACTTTACGCTTCCTCTAGTATACACCCGCACGCGGGGAGCCGTCAACGGCACAGCGGGCTTCTACACAAATTCTCCACCGGGGCAGTGTGTCGGAAAAAGTTCCAAATGGAATACGTTCCGGCAGGGCAGAACATTGCACAAAGCCGAAATTTCACAATTTTTCCAGCAACCTCTTGCTGTCTTGACAGGTGTATGGTATGATACAGGACATACGTTCGTAACCTTAACGATCTGTTTTGGATAGAAAGGCAAGTTTTATGTCGAAGCTGAAAGAATTTTTGACGCGGAAGGATATCGTCATCTCTCCGCAGCGTTACCTCATTGACGCACTGGGCGCAATGGCACAGGGCCTGTTCGCCAGTCTGCTCATCGGCACCATCATCAAGACGGTGGGTCAGCAGACCGGTCTTGCACTGCTGGTGGATCTGGGCGGCTACGCTACGGCCATGAGCGGCCCCGCCATGGCCTGTGCTATCGGCTGGGCACTGCATTGCCCGCCGCTGGTGCTGTTCAGCCTGATCACCGTGGGCTACTCGGCCAATGCGCTGGGCGGTGCAGGCGGCCCGCTGGCTGTGCTCATCATTGCCATCGCGGCGGCAGAGCTGGGCAAGGCCGTGAGCAAGGAGACCAAGGTGGATATCCTTGTCACCCCGCTGGTGACCATCTTTGCGGGCGTCGGGCTTTCCATGCTCATCGCCGCCCCTATCGGTGCAGCCGCAAGTCAGGTGGGCACTCTTATTATGTGGGCTACCGAGCAGGCTCCGCTGGTCATGGGCATTCTGGTGTCGGTCATCGTGGGTGTGGCACTGACCCTGCCCATCTCCTCCGCTGCTATCTGCGCCGCACTGGGTCTGACCGGCCTTGCAGGCGGCGCTGCCGTGGCGGGCTGCTGCGCCCAGATGGTGGGCTTTGCCGTGATGAGTTACAAGGAGAACGGTGTGGGCGGCCTTGTCAGTCAGGGGCTGGGCACCAGTATGCTGCAGATGGGCAACATCATCAAGAATCCCCGCATCTGGATCGCCCCCACGCTGGCCAGTGCCATCACCGGCCCGCTGGCTACCTGCCTGTTCCACTTTGAGATGAACGGCGCGGCGGTCTCCTCCGGCATGGGCACCTGTGGTCTGGTGGGTCAGATCGGCGTTTACACCGGCTGGGTCAGCGATATTGCCGCCGGTACCAAGGCTGCCATCACCCCCATGGACTGGGCTGCCATGGTGCTGCTGTGCTTTGTGCTGCCCGCCGTGCTCAGCGTAGTGTTCTGCGAGGTGGAGCGCAAGCTGGGTTGGATCAAAGAGGGCGATTTGAAGCTGAACTAAATCGTTATAGTTAAACCACCGGAGCGTCTGCGGATGCTCCGGTGATTTTGTTTTGCGGGGGACGCCCTCTCAGTCTCGCATACGCTCGACAGCTCCCCCGAGGGGGGGGGCTTTGCCTGAGGGAGACCCGCAAAACCCCATGAAAAAATACACTCAAATTGCATAAAATACGAATATATTTAAAAATATCTGCATAAAGATACAGATTGAACCAAAAGAAAAGCGAAACAGGCGCTATGTTTGGCAGTTTTTAGCATTGACGGAAAACCCGCGCTGCGTATAATAAAAGCATCAACCGCAAACGAAAGACAGAGGATGCGAAGGGAAATGCGCATCAGAGAACAAAAGTGTATTTTTATTAAAGGAGCGCGTTTATCATGAAAAAGGAAAACATCAAAAAGGTCGTGCTGGCTTACTCCGGCGGTCTGGATACCTCCATCATCATTCCCTGGCTGAAGGAAAACTACAACAACTGCGAGGTCGTCGCCGTTTCCGGTGACGTGGGTCAGGGCACCGAGCTGGACGGTCTGGAAGAAAAGGCCAAGGCTACCGGCGCATCCAAGCTGTATGTGCTGGATCTGAAGAAGGACTTTGTGGAGAACTACATCTTCCCCACCCTGAAGTTCGGCGCAAAGTACGAGGACTACCTGCTGGGCACCAGCTTTGCACGTCCGTGCATCGCCAAGGCACTGGCTGATATCGCCATCAAGGAGGGTGCAGATGCCATCTGCCACGG
>UMIM01024257.1_pt1 | contig 11222 bp, 7 predicted proteins | sample 1965831 | NCBI WGS metagenome assembly UMIM01 (sample SAMEA4836125, study PRJEB28245) | human gut metagenome | biome: gut microbiome; material: fecal sample | place: Denmark | collected 2008 | reverse complement strand
CGCTCTTCTTGATACAGATAAGGGAGCTATCGCTTCACTGTCAGAGATCGACGCTGTTGGACACAGAATAGTTCACGGCGGTGAGAAGTTTGCGAATTCAGTAGTTATAACAGACGAAGTAATGGCGGCCATAGAAGAGTGTAATGATCTTGCACCACTTCACAACCCTGCCAACCTCATTGGAATCAGAGCATGTCAGGCACATATGCCGGGTGTTCCTATGGTTGCGGTATTTGATACAGCATTCCACCAGACCATGCCTGATAAAGCATATACATATGCAATACCTTACGAATATTACGAGAATTATAAGATAAGAAGATACGGTTTCCACGGAACAAGCCACAGCTTTGTATCCAAGAGACTGGCAGAGCTTATAGGCAGGGATATCAAAGATACCAAGCTTATCGTATGCCACCTTGGAAACGGATCAAGTATCACAGCAGTTGACGGCGGTAAGTCAGTGGACACTTCCATGGGACTCACACCTCTTGCAGGTCTTCCTATGGGCACAAGAAGCGGTGATATAGATCCTGCGATTCTTGAGTTCATTGCCGGCAAAGAGGGCAAGAGCGTTGAGGAGATAACAACTATTCTTAATAAGAAGTCAGGTGTATCAGGACTTTCAGGCGTATCAAGTGATTTCAGAGATCTTGACGCCGGCATGAAGGATGGCAATGACAGATGCCGTCTTGCTCTCGATGTATTCTGCTACAGTGTCAAGAAATATATTGGAGCATATGCAGCCGCAATGGGAGGCCTTGATGCGATAGCGTTTACGGCAGGAATCGGAGAGAACAATCCATATGTAAGAAGAGTATCAACAATGGATCTTTCATTTATGGGTATCGATATAGATGAGACTAAGAACGAGATCCGCGGCGAAGAGCAGAAGATATCCACTGACGCTTCAAAGGTTCAGGTATGGGTAGTTCCTACAAACGAAGAGCTTGCCATTGCAAGAGAGACTGTAGAGCTTGTTACAAAATAAGTCTTCTGTATAACGACAGGATTCAGTTGACGGAATTGTATAAAAATTTTGCAATATTTTGTTGACAATAAATATCTGTATATGTATAATAGCAGATGTGCGATTTTTAGGAGATATTATGTTAATTGATTTATCTGAGATTTTATCCACTGAGGGATTGACTAAAAGCGTTGAAGTACATGTAGACTTTGATAGTTTCCAGTTTAAGGGAATGGACTACCGGATTGGACAGGCAGATGATTTTCAACTGAATCTGTCGAATGACGGCAAGAACAGAGTCAAGGTTACCGGAAGCACTGATGTTGTCATGGAGCTTGTGTGTGACAGATGTCTGGAGGAGTTTGAGAGAACTTTCCATATAGATATCGACACAGTTATTGATACTTCCGTTTTGGATTCTGATAAGGTAGATGAGATAGATGAGTTAAGCTATTTTGAAGACTGTAATATCGATATGGACGCACTGTTGAAAAAGGAACTGATGGGTTTAGTTCCAATACAGATTCTGTGCAGGGATGACTGCAAGGGACTCTGTAAGGTGTGTGGAACGAATCTGAATCATGGTACATGTAACTGTGATGATTTTGTTCCTGATCCGAGATTATCAGTTTTTAATGACATCTTAAAGAATTGAGGAGGTGTGAATAATGTCAATTTGTCCAAAGAATAAGAGCTCAAAGGCTAGAAGAGATAAGAGAAGAGCTAACTGGAAGATGTCTGCACCAGCATTAGTTAAGTGCAGCAAGTGTGGCGAGTTAATGGTTCCACACAGAGTTTGTAAGAACTGCGGTTCATACAACAAGAAAGAGATTATCTCAGTTGCTGAGTAATTTCCAGTTCTCACTCGGTATTTGAGAAGTAGAATAAACAAGACCTTTCTTATTTTTATAATAAGGAAGGTCTTTTTTCGTGCACATATATACATGGTGGTTTGTATATTTGTACTGAAATATTTGACTTTGACAATTCAGAAATATATAATGACCTTGTGCGTTTGCACCTAAAAATAATTATATGGTGGGATATCCCATAATACACGTAAGATAGGAGAGTTTTGATATGGGCGATACAAGAATTGTAGTAGATGCTATGGGCGGAGATTATGCACCGGAGTGGATCATAAGAGGTGTTGTAGAAGCTGTGAACGAAGGGGCAAAGGCTCATATAATTCTCACTGGAAAAGAGGCTGTCATAAAGGGTGAGCTTGCAAAATACACATATGACACCTCCAAGATAGAGATAAAGAACTGTACTGAGGAGATCACATGTCACGATGCACCTGTTCAGGCAATCAGAAGCAAGAAAGACTCATCACTTACAGTTGGAATGAATATGGTAAAAAGTGGAGAGGCTGACGCAATAATCTCAGCCGGAAGCTCAGGAGCCATCCTTGCAGGAGGACAGCTTATCGTCGGAAGATCCAAAGGTGTGAAGAGATCACCTCTGGCACCACTCATCCCTACGACCAAGGGATATTCACTTCTTATTGACTGCGGTGCTAATGTCGATGCGAGACCTGAGCATCTGCTTCAGTTTGCAAAGATGGGTTCCATATATATGGAGAACATCGAGAAGATCGAGAAGCCAAGAGTAGCCATCGTCAATATTGGTGACGAGGAGGAGAAGGGTAACGCCCTCGTAAAGGAGACATACCCACTGCTCAAGGAATGTAAGGACATCAATTTTGTTGGAAGTATAGAAGCTCGTGAGATTCCAAATGGTGCTGCAGATGTCATCGTATGTGAAGCATTTGTGGGAAATGTTATCCTCAAGCTGTACGAGGGACTTGCAAAAATGCTGCTTGGAGAGATCAAGAAAGCGGTCATGTCTTCATTCAAGTCAAAGATCGGCGGTGCACTTATAAAGGATTCCCTCGGAGAGCTCAAGGAGAGATTCAACGCCAAGACAAAGGGTGGAGCACCTCTTCTTGGACTTAAGGGACTCGTAGTAAAGATCCACGGCAACTCACACAACGAAGAAGTTAAGAGTGCAATATTCCAGTGCATCAACTTCAGTGAGACCGGAGTAAACGCCAAGATTGCTGAAAAGCTGAGTGAGGAGCAGGCATAATGAAGAAGGATTATGGTGAGCTTGAAAAAAGAATAGGATACGAATTCAAGGATATAAGACTTCTGATAACGGCTCTGACACACACGTCATTTGCAAATGAGCTTAAGGTTAATAAAACTGAGTCATATGAGAGACTTGAGTTTCTCGGGGATGCCATCCTTGAGTATATTGTGAGTGACTATCTCTTCCGCAAGAAGAGAGAATATGAGGAGGGAAAACTCACAAAGCTGAGGGCAAGTCTTGTATGCGAATTTACTCTTTCACAGATATCCGAGAGTCTTGGATATGGCAAATTTGTCCTTCTTAGCAAGGGTGAAGCCCAGACAGGCGGAAGGACAAGGAAATCCATTCTGTGTGATCTCTTTGAATCCGTTCTCGGTGCGATGTATCTTGATGGCGGAATGGATGTCGCCAAGAAGTTTGTCCATCAGTTCCTGCTGGATGACGTTGAGACAAAATCATTGTTCTACGATGCAAAGTCAACCCTTCAGGAATTCTGCCAGAAGAATGGAAAAGAATTAAAGTATGAGCTCATAGAGGAGAAGGGGCCTGAACATAACAAGATATTTGTATCGGATGCCATGATAGATGGCCAGGCTACAGCCAGAGGTGAGGGTTCAAACAGAAAAAACTCCGAACAGATGGCTGCATACAAAACATTGTTACAATTAAGAAAAAAGCAGGATTAATTTATGTATTTAAAGAGTATAGAGGTAAATGGCTTCAAGTCATTTGCAAACAAGATAGTATTCAAATTCAATCACGGAATAACCTGTATCGTTGGACCTAATGGTTCGGGTAAGAGCAATGTAGCGGATGCAGTGAGATGGGTTCTGGGTGAACAGAGTGCCAAGAGTCTCCGTGGTTCCAAGATGGAGGATGTCATTTTCTCGGGAACACAGCTCAGAAAGCCGCAGGGCTCCGCATATGTTGCCATAACTCTTGACAACAGCGATCACAGCCTTCCTATAGATTATAATGAAGTCACAGTTGCAAGACGAGTATACAGATCAGGAGAGTCTGAATATCTGATTAACGGTACTGTCAGCAGACTGAAGGATGTATATTCTCTCTTCTTTGACACCGGTATCGGTAAGGAGGGTTATTCAATCATCGGACAGGGCCAGATCGAGAAGATCCTCAATGGTAAACCTGAGGAGAGACGAGAGCTTTTTGACGAGGCTGCCGGAATCGTAAAGTTCAAGAAGAACAAGGCTGCTGCGGAGAAATCACTTGAAGCAGAGAGGGACAATCTCAGCCGTGTCAACGACATTCTCAAGGAGCTTGAAAAACAGGTCGGACCACTCAAGGAGCAGTCTGAGACCGCAAGGAAATACCTGGCATTTAAAAATGAATTAAAAAAACTCGATGTGAATGCATTCCTTCTCGAGACAGAGAAACTTAAAACAGCTCTCGAGGAAGATCAGAACAGGCTCACTATCGTAAACGATGATATAGATGAGAGCAAGCAGGCGTATGAACAGACAAAGGAAGAATACGACCAGATAGAGACTGCTATAGAGCAGCTCAATTCCATAATTGAGTCATCTAAAAACGAGATTAATGAGAACAGGCTTGCAAAAGAGCGTGCTGAAGGTGAGATAAATGTTATCAACCAGCAGATAATCACACTCAAAATGAACGATCAGAACATACATGATCAGATAGACCGAATCAACAGCCAGATCGAGTCCGGCGAGGAAGAACTCGCAGATTACACATCCCAGAAAGATGAACTGGATGACTCTATCTCAGAAGTTGAACAGGCACTTAAAACAGCCCAGAAGGAAAGCTCCGACATGACCTCCTACATAGAGGCCTGCCAGCAGGAGATTGAGAGCTGCAAGGCTGACATCATAGAATATATGCATGAGAGCGGTAATCTCCAGGCAAAGGTCGGAAGATATGACGCCATGCTGGAGAATATCAACTTTAGAAAGACACAGCTCAACCAGAGACTTCTGCAGTTTAAGAGCGACGATGCCGGGGACAAGAAGGAATATGAGTCACTGTCATCACAGCTTGCCGAACTTGAGGCGGGAGTAAAGGTCATTCTCGCGGGATTGGACAGTGCAACCGATCAGCTTGCCCAGAATCAGAATAGAAACAAAACTAACCGTGAGCTGATCCACAACACCAACGAAAAGCTTTCGGCCACAGAGTCCAAGATGGAGGCTCTCAGAAATATAACTGAGAGATACGACGGATACGGCAACGGTATCAGACGAGTCATGGAACAGAAGCAGTGGAATCCGGGCATAATAGGCGTTGTTGCGGACATAATCACGGTAAATCAGAAGTACGAGGTCGCTGTGGAGACTGCCCTTGGCGGAAGTATACAGAACATTGTCACTGAGGACGATGCCACTGCCAAGAGAATGATCTCATATCTGAAGACCAACAGACTCGGACGTGCAACATTTCTTCCGCTTAACACCATAACAGACCGCGGTTCCGTCAGAAATGATGTGCTCAGGGAAAAAGGAGTCATAGGAGTTGCATCAGATCTTGTTGAGGTCGATTCCAAATTCAACACGCTGGTAAAGAACCTTTTAGGCAAGATCATAGTTGTCGACAATATCGATAATGCCCTGGCGGTAGCGCGTAAGAACAATCAGTCGCTCAGACTTGTCACCATAGAGGGAGAACTGATAAATCCGGGCGGATCAATGACCGGAGGTGCATTCAGGAATTCCAGTAACCTTCTCGGAAGGAAGAGGGAGCTGGATGAACTCAAGGAGCAGATCGATAACCTGAAATCAACAGCGTCAAAGGCTGCGGCTCTCGACGCACAACTTAAGACTTCAAGAGATCAGCTCAGACAGGATATAGACAAATACAACTCCGAACTGCAGCAGGCATATCTGAAAAAGAATACTCTGACCATGAGTATTGACCAGGTCAAAGAAAAACTTGCCGAATCTGAAAGAGTATTTGTCTCGATCGAGAAAGAGGTAGCAGAGCTCAATAATCAGATAACGGAGATAAACAACAATAAGAATTCTCTTGCCGACAACAACAAAAAGCATGAAGCCATGAGGCTTGAAGCTGAGGCAAGAGTGGAAGAACTTGAGGGACAGGGACAGGAGAACAAGGATAAGCTCACCGCTGCAAACGCAAGGGTATCTGAGCTTATGATTAAGTTTAATTCCGTCAAGCAGAAAGAGGACTTCATTGTAGAAAATATCCGAAGAATAAATATGGATATCGAAAAATACAAGGAAGAACTTGAGGGCTTTACAAGCCGCGTGGAGTCATCATTCAGTGAGATCACAGAGCTGGAAGACAGGATAGCTGCTATAAAGACAGATATCGCAAGCAGAACCGGCAGTATCGCTGACAACGAGGACAAGGTAAACGAATTCTCAGTCAAGAGAGAGGAATTACAGCAGAGCCACAAGGAATTCTTTGCCAGACGAGAAGAACTTTCCGAAAAGATTGCAGGACTCGAGAAGGACTCATACAAGCTCACATCGGTAATCGAGAAGAACACTGAGAAAGCAGACGAACTCAGCAACTATATGTGGGAGGAGTATGAGCTTACATACAGCAGTGCCCAGGAACTCAAGGACGATAATCTTCCTGAACTGCCGGCACTAAAGAAGGAGATCGTTGCAGTAAAGGCCAAGATCAAATCCCTTGGAGATGTCAACGTCAATGCCATAGATGACTACAAGGAAGTCTCTGAGAGATACGAATTTCTCAAGGGACAGCATGACGATATAGTCAGTGCGGAGACCAACCTTGTAAATATCATTGCGGAGCTTGAAAAATCAATGCAGGAGCAGTTTGCCGAGAAGTTCAAGGAGATACAGGTCATGTTCGACAAGGTATTCAAGGAGCTGTTCGGTGGTGGACGTGGTGCACTTGAGCTGGTTGATACCGAGGATCTTCTTGAAACAGGTATCAGGATCATAGCACAGCCACCTGGAAAGAAGCTCCAGAATATGATGCAGTTGTCAGGTGGAGAGAAGTCCCTCACCGCCATAGCACTGTTATTTGCAATTCAGAGTCTGAAGCCATCACCTTTCTGTCTGCTGGACGAGATAGAGGCGGCTCTTGACGACTCGAATGTAAGAAGATTTGCACAGTATCTCAACAGGCTTACAAAGGATACGCAGTTCATAGTTATATCACACAGAAAGGGAACCATGGAGGCTGCTGATATCCTGTACGGTATAACCATGCAGGAGAAGGGTGTATCTACCCTCGTATCAGTCAACCTTATTGAGAACGATCTGGATAAATAACAATAGAAGATATTAAACAGGAGGTATGTCATGGCAGAGGAAAAAGAGAAAAAAGGATTTTTTGCGAGACTTAAGGCAGGTCTTGCAAAGACAAGAGATAATATAGTAGAAAGCTTTACAGATGTATTCGGTGCATCCCATATAGATGATGATTTCTATGAGAATCTTGAAGAGACATTTATCATGGCTGATATGGGATATGAGACGACTGAGAAGGTTATAGAGGGACTTAAGCAGAAGGTTGAGGATTCACACATCAAAGAACCTGCTGCCTGCAAGGAACTTGTGATCAATATAATCAAGAACCAGATGTCTGTGGACGATTCAGCGTACGACTTCGAGAATAAGAAGTCCGTTGTGCTGGTCATCGGGGTAAATGGTGTCGGCAAGACAACAACCATAGGAAAGCTTGCTGCCCAATACCGCCAGAGAGGCAAGAAGGTTCTCATGGCTGCTGCCGATACATTCAGAGCTGCCGCCATAGATCAGTTAAAGACCTGGGCTGACAGGGCACAGGTTGATATAATTTCACACAATGAGGGCGCTGATCCCGCTGCAGTTGTATACGACGCAGTGGCTGCCGCCAAGGCAAGAGATACGGATATCCTTCTCGTTGATACAGCGGGAAGACTTCACAACAAGAAGAATCTCATGGACGAGCTTGCAAAGATGAGAAGGATCATCACAAGGGATTATCCGGAGGCTAATGTTGAGGCGCTCATAGTTCTGGACGGAACAACAGGTCAGAATGCCCTTGAACAAGCAAGACAGTTCAGCAATGTAACTGAGCTTGACGGTATAGTTATCACCAAGCTTGACGGAACTGCCAAGGGTGGTATTGCGATAGCGATCCAGGCAGAGCTTGACGTACCGGTCAAGTTTATCGGAGTTGGTGAGAAGATCGGTGATCTCCAGAGATTTGACCCTCAGGAATATGTCAACGCATTGTTCGCAGATTTTGACGAGGACAGATCCGAGATCGATATGCTCATCGGCGATGACATGTAATACTACGGCATATATAATGATCATATGTATGTCAATGTACTTATATCTGTGCACAACCATATATGATTTTCAAAAGGATTTTTACATAAGGAGACATTAACAAATGGCAGAACAGAACACAACAGACAAACTGACACTTGCGAAATTTGAGGAGGCCTACGACATTGTACATAAGGTGGTTCTCCCTACAAAGCTCATATACAGTGACTATTTCAGTGGGATAACAGGCAACAAGGTATACTTCAAACCTGAGAACCTTCAGAAGACCGGTGCATACAAGATCAGGGGTGCATATTACAAGATAAGCACTCTTTCAGATGAAGAGAGACAGAAGGGACTGATAACAGCTTCGGCTGGAAATCATGCCCAGGGTGTGGCATATGCTGCAAAAGCATATGGAGTAAAGGCGACCATCGTTATGCCTTCATCTACACCTCTCATCAAGGTTAACAGAACTAAGGCATACGGCGCAGAGGTTATACTGTATGGAGACGTATATGATGAATCATGTGCATACGCTCTTGAGCTTGCAGAGGACAAGGGTTATACATTCATTCATCCGTTCGATGATCTCGATGTTGCCACAGGACAGGGCTCGGTTGCGATGGAGATCATAAAGGAGCTTCCTTTCGTTGACTATATCCTTGTTCCTATCGGAGGTGGCGGTCTGGCAACAGGTGTGTCCACACTTGCCAAGATGATGAATCCGAACATCAAGGTCATAGGTGTTGAGCCTGCCGGAGCAAACTGTATGCAGGTCTCACTGAAGAACAAGAAGGTTACAACACTTCCATATGTAGACACCATTGCAGATGGAACTGCAGTAAAGACACCGGGAAGCAAGATTTTCCCATATATACAGAAGAACATAGATGATATTATAACTGTAGAGGATAACGAACTCATCGTTTCATTCCTCGATATGCTTGAGAACCACAAGCTTCTTGTTGAGAATTCAGGTCTTCTCACAGTGGCAGCACTTAAGCATCTCGATGTAAAGGGTGCCAAGGTCGTAAGCATACTGTCGGGCGGCAATATGGATATGATAACATTTGCCTCACTTGTACAGCACGGACTTATCGCAAGAAGCAGGATCTTCACAGTTTCAACACTTCTTCCTGACAAGCCGGGTGCACTCATGAACATTTCAAAGGTTATCGCTGATCTCCAGGGAAATGTTATCAAGCTTGAGCACAACCAGTTCGTATCCATCAACAGGAATTCAGCAGTTGAGCTTGTTATCACTATGGAGGCATTTGGCCCTGAGCACAAGCAGCTCATCATCAACACACTTGCTGATAAGGGCTATAAGCCAAAGGAAGTCATGACAAAGGGAATATACAATTAATTGTAGTTGATATCGATGATTAACAATGAACTCACTTTAACCGTAAATGACAACAAAATAATTGCCTGCAGACGCGGTGACAATCTGTTCAAGGTGCTGTGCAGCGCCGGATATGTGTTCAGTGGAAACTGCGGAGGTCTTGGAAAGTGTCAGAGATGTCTGGTGGATGTAAAAGGTGCGGGCACGGTAAAAAGCTGTACCTACACTATCACTGATAACATACAGATAACCATAGGTGAGGATAACATGTCAGTCCTTGCTTCGTACAAGGGTGCTGATGAATCCAACAACGTATATAATGGCGATGGTCGTGGTATAGGCATAGCTATAGATTTAGGCACCACCACCATCGCCATAGAACAGATAGATATGTCTGATGGAAGTGTCACGGACAGATGTGGATTTATGAATCCGCAAATTGAATATGGCAGCGATGTCATATCAAGGATCCGAACAGGCTCCACAGAAGATGGACTGACAAAGCTCAGAAGCTCAGTAGTCACAAGGATTTCCTCAGAGTTGGCCGGAATGGGGGATGCCCCTGCAGATATATCAAGGATAATTATTTCCGGAAACACCACCATGAATGCAATACTGGAGCGGCTGCTTCTGGACAATCTCGGGCATGCACCATTTGAGATCAGGAATCCTGACAGTATAACAGTATCAGGGAAGGATTTCTTTGATGATGAAAGATTTTGCAGTGCGGAAGTCACATGTCTTCCTAACCTCAGCGCATTTGTTGGAGCTGACGCATTGTGCGGTGCAGTCGTCTGTAACATTGACAGGTCTGACAAATATCAGTTGTTTGCAGATCTCGGAACAAACGGAGAACTCATACTTGCAAAGCAGGGTATCGGTTATGCCACCTCATGTGCATGTGGTCCGGCATTTGAGGGAATGCTGAGGAGAGGTGTTGCAGCTCCAACCACAGCCTTTGATCTGCTGAACAGACTTAATTTGCTACACATAGTGAATGACGATGGAGTCCTGGTTGATCAGTATATAGACGGAGGCTACAGACTTGCGGGTGGAGTGACAATTGACATGGATATGATCAGAAGCTTTCTCCTTGCAAAGGCAGCCATATGTGCAGGGATAGAATCCCTCATGGATATGGCGGGGATAACGGCAGAGGACGTATCACGTGTATATCTGGCAGGAGGCTTCGGGTGCAGTCTTAATATATCAAGTGCGGTAAGCCTTGGACTTTTTCCGGACAGTTTTCAGGGAAAATCAGAATTTGCAGGAAATACATCCCTGCACGGAGCACATAAGTGCTTGATTGATAAGAGTTTTATTGATAGAATATATGCGTTTAAAGAGACCCTGACTGCTGTGAATCTCGGTGAGCTTGAGGGCTTTGACAGAAGATATTACAGTCATATGGATCTCAGACCATGGACCGCACAGTCACATGGTACAAATAAATTACAACAGAAGAGTAGATTATGAAATTACTAAGTATAGCAAGCGGTAGCAGCGGTAACTGCTATTACGTCGGCAATAGCGATACCCATCTTCTTGTGGATGTAGGCATAAGCTGCAAGAGGGT
>UMIM01025636.1_pt1 | contig 11290 bp, 7 predicted proteins | sample 1965831 | NCBI WGS metagenome assembly UMIM01 (sample SAMEA4836125, study PRJEB28245) | human gut metagenome | biome: gut microbiome; material: fecal sample | place: Denmark | collected 2008 | reverse complement strand
GCTCTTCTCCTTGCCACCAGCATAGCCACACAGGAGCGTCTGTGCCGATGGGAACTTCGCTTGTAGACGAAGGTTGCTGCCGATAGCGGGTAATAACCTCTCTCCCTCCACTTTTCTCAAGCAAATAATAGACTACATATTTTTGTTTGAAGCGGGAAAAGAATTTTTCGATGGATTTGAAGAATCTTTTTGTGCGGGATTGTGGCTTCATCTTTGTTTCGTATTCAGTGTAAATTTTGATAATGAAGATAAGAAAAAGGTGTTGAAGAGAATCTTACAGATATTGGTCGATGCCAATCTCGGCTCTGGTCTTCTTGCTGTCCCTCGTGTGATGCAGCATTTGTTCATTGATTTCGGCCCGGCTTGCGCTCTTGTAAGGATGAAACAAGTGGATGGCGGGAGCCAGCATCTTGGCGTTTTTGCGCACTAATCCGATGTTATACAGACGCTGTACGAATTCCCAATCTTCAAATCCCCATCCGATGAATTTTTCTTCGAAACCGTTTACTTTTATATAGTCCGTGCGCCATACCCCCAGATTGCAGCTACGTGCACGCTTGGTACCGCTGTTTCCTTTGATGAGATAGTGCATGAAGGGAATGCGCAAAAGGACGAGGCGGCGGCGCAGTCCCGGATTCCAGAATGAAACATGATGAGTCTTTTTCCGGCACAGGGCTTCGGTGGCTTTTTGCATCAGGCGAGCACGGCTTCCGGTTACGAAGCGTCCAGGTTTCATCAGCGCCCGGTGGTCTTGGATAAAAGTGGGGCCAATCACGATATCTCCGTCAATCATGACGATGTACTGACCCGATGATTGTGCCACGGCTACGTTGCGTACCTTGGAGGCTCGGAATCCTTCGTCCGGAATCCATGCATGCAACAGCGGTACGGGAAAAATTTTCTGATATTGCTGTATCAGTTCGCGGGTGGGCTGTCCTGAACCATCGTCTGCAATGATGACTTCTTTGGGCAAAACGCGCTGTGCCAGCACGCTTTTCAGTACGATGTCCAGAAAGACCGGGTTGTTGTAGGTCGTAATGAGTAAGGAAATTTCGTCTGCGATAGATTTCATGAAGTAGGCTGTTTGAGTTTGGTTTGTAAAAAGTCAAAGTTCCTATTTCCGGGATTTTAGGAAAAGTTCCGGAAGAATAGGATATACTTCATGACAAAGTTACAAAATTTTTACAGATAGTGGATACTGGAATCGTTTTTTGTATCTGTATCTACGGCTCTTTCATTTAAAATAACCTCTATAATTGGGTATCAAATAGACCAAAGTCCCTGCTTCCCCTAAAAAGTGGGCGAGGCAGTATGCACTTTATTTAAATGAATGAACCGTGACTGCCGTAAGTCCGTATCATGGGATAGCAGAGGCTTCTTAGATAGCTCATCACTCCTTTTTGCCGGAGACAAAATTAGGTTTTTCGTTTGTGTTTCCTGCAAAGGCTGCACAGCAGAAACAGTCATTTTGGGTAGTCAGTTTATGTGTGGCATAGGTTTACCAGATGATGTTGGCCAACTATTCTTTCAGGAAACTTTCTCCATTGCAGGTATATAGGACGATTGAAAACAGTTTTCATTTGTTTTTCTTTTTGAGGATATAATTCAGGGCCCTTTGAAGGTGGCTGAACCGCTCACCCACATCACAAGAGGGTAAAGGATTCCTGCGGACAGGAAAAAGATTCAGTCTGATTTCACACTACACGAAATAATGTTATATCAGAAGATTTCCGTTTGTGCCGTGCTTCCGGCAAAGCTGCTCTATCTTCTTCCAGAATGAACTACTTCAGCTGGCAGCTTCTTAAATTTTGTTTTACGAATTCAGTCAGGGAAGAATTGTTTATAAAGCATTTCGTTTTACGTCAATAACTTGTCCAGTATAGTCGGATGCCAGTGCTTGAAGTGTGGCTTCTGCCACTTGTTCGGCTGACAGCAAAGTCTCTTCCGGTTCAATGCCGAAGTTGTGTACACGCATGGGAGTCTTGGTGCGTTCAGGATTGATGCAGTTCACTTGTATGCCTAAGCTTTCCCATTCTTGGGCAATAGCTTGTACGAAGTTTACGATAGCCGCTTTTGTAGAAGAATAGATGCTGTAGAATGCCCGTCCTCTGGTGTAGGAACTGGATGTGAAGAAAATTAGCTTTCCCTTGCTTTCTTTCAGGAAGGGGAAGGCTTCCAAGGCTACGTTTATTGTACCTATGTAGTTGGTCTGTATGGTAGCAAGGATGTTTTCGTAAGAAGTAGATATCAGCGGCTCCTTGTGCAGTATGCCGGCTGTGTTTACTACAAAGTCAATCCGTTTTTCTTGTTGGAAGACGGACTCCAAGGCTGCGTGTACGTCCGTGCGTTTGCCCACATCGGTGTGTGTGAGACTTCTGGCAAAGGAATAGACCTTTCCTCCTTTATCCTGAAGCATCCGGGCTACTTCTGCTCCGATACCATAGCTTCCACCGAAGATGACGGCCACTTTGTTGCGGAACAAGGATTTCTTCAAGGGGGTATGGTTCAATTCGCTTTTCCGTAGCTGGAAGAACTTGTCGAGCAGATAAGTATCTTCCTTGTAGGTCAGTTTCATGTTGCTTTCTTCTCCTGCCACTACATAAATCGGTATTTCGGGCAGGTATTTCTTTACTACCCCACAGTCATCGGTCACCTTGAATTCTGGGGCTTTTAGCGCAATTTGATAAGCCTTCCGTATAGTGTCAATGTGAAAGGCTTGAGGTGTTTGTCCTCTTTTGAGGCGGGAACGGTCAGGAATTTGCCAGATAAAGTCTTTCTCTACCTCAATGATGGTGTCTGCTGATGGTAGGGCCACATCGATTGCCTCGTATTTGTCAAGTGCGGCAATGACATCATTGAGAATGCGTTGGCTGATGAGTGGGCGAACGGCATCGTGAAAAATGAGGTTTACTTCACTGCCAGCGTAGGCTTCAATGGCTGAAAGGCTGGAGTCATAGCGCTCTTTCCCTCCTTTGAGAATCTTTTTGATTTTTTTCCATCCGTTTTTGAGCACCATGTTCTCAAATTCAGACACGTAGAACGGGTTGGAAACTATCGCGATTTCATCAATTTGCGAGTTGCGTTCAAAAGCGTCAATGGTATGTTCTACAACCATTTTACCTGCTACTTTGAAGAATTGTTTGGGAGTGGATAGCCCGAGGCGGCTACCTACTCCTCCTGCCAGTATGACTGCAATATTCTTTTTCATGCTTTTATGGAAATAAACTGTTACAAAAATACGAAATATAGCTCAGTCCTCAAACTTAAAGATAGAAATAAGTACTGCCGTAACACGGCTCTTTCATTTAAAACAACTTCTATAATTGGGCATTAAACAGATCAAAGTCCCTGCTTCCCCTAAGAGGTGTGTGGGTGCAGTATGCACTTTATCTAAATTTAAATGAAAGAGTCGTGGAACTCTGTGAGGATTTTGCGGGTTGTGTTTTGCGGAGTGCGTTTTTTTTGCTTCCTTTGTAGGGAACAAAGAGTTGGATGCCATGAGCAATAAGTCTCAAGAAAACAGATATGTCAACCGTATACCGATTTTGGCGCAGAAGTAAGACGAAAGATAAACAGAAAAATTCATGACAGTGAGTACTGTCGGTAAAATTGAAAAATATGAGTGACAACCTTTTATATAAGCTACGAAGCGGAAAACCTATTAAGTTTTTGGACTTTGTAAAGAATTTCTCCGGCTTACTGATTCCCGACGGATGGTATCGCAGCCGGCGTGAAAGCATGTTGGCCAAAGCCCGTCGGCGTCCGGACTATGCGTATATGCAGAAACGTGTGGCGTATTATATTCGTATCCAGTCGCCTTGGCATATATCAGCGGAGGATAAGCTGACCCGTGACCGTAGCTGGATTCATTACACTGGGGCCATTGGCGATTACCAGCGGAAAATGTTTCATACAGCCTATTATTTTGACCAACATGACGTGACTCGCTGGTTTCCCCGTACGCTGCGGTGGAATTTCTGTCCGGGTGATGTGTATTTCACTCCGGAAGTACCTACAGTCGTGAAAAGTCGTCTGCTGGCTGCCGATAACCAGAATTCCGTGGTGTTGAAGCTGGACAAACTGCGCCATTTCATGTTTGTGCACGATGCGAAACCATTCCGGGAGAAAAAAGACTGTGCCATTTTCCGGGGAAAGATTCGTCAGAGCCGCTTGCGGACCTGTTTCCTGGAAAAATTCTTTGGCAACCCGTTGTGCGACTGCGGAGTGGTAGGGCGGAATGAGGGATGTCCGGAAGAGTGGATGACTCCCAAGAAAACGATACGGGAACATCTGGACTATAAGTTTATCATGGCGATTGAAGGAAACGACGTGGCCTCCAACCTGAAATGGGTGATGTCGTCAAATTCTTTGGCGGTGATGCCGCGTCCCACCTGTGAAACGTGGTTTATGGAAGGTACCCTGATTCCTGATTATCACTATGTGGAAGTAAAGGACGATTTCTCAGACTTGGAAGAAAAGCTGCACTATTACATTACCCATCCGGAAAAAGCGGAAGAGATTATCGCTCATGCCCATGAATATGTGGCGCAGTTCCGCGACAAGAAGCGGGAAGAGCTGTTGCAGGTGATGGTGATGGAGCACTACTTCAAGACAAGCGGACAGTTATAATGGTACTCAATACAAACAGAAAAAGGGAAGATTATCTTCCCTTTTTCTGTTTGTATGCATTGATTCGTTCCATATATTCCTGGTCTTTCTTATTGCCGGGAGCAGGGGTGAAGTTCAGGTTTTCCGGAATGTCTTTTCCTTCGTCCAATAGTAGGGTCTGTCCTTTGTCCTTGACAATCTTGACACAATCGTACAGGCTTCCGGTGGAGGCATCAAAAGCATTCATGGTCAAGGTATCTCCTTGCACCTGTATCTGCTGGTAGTATTTCCCGTCGATGCCGAACTTGTCGAAACCTTCTCCAAAGTAAATGCGGTAGATTTTGGGGGAACAGTGGCTGACGGTGTACAGCGGAGTCGTAGGGTTCCCTTCTTTGTCGTGGAGTGTCATTCTGCCGTAGGAGTGTTCGTGTCCTTGCAGTACCAGGTCTACCTGATGTTCCTGAATCAGGGAGTTGAATATGGATTTCTGGATGAGGTTGTTGTATTTTCCCTTGATGGAATACAGTGGATGGTGCAATACTACGATTTTCCAGCGTGCAGTACTTTTTTCCAGCTGTTCTTTCAGCCATTTCCGCTGGGTCCACAAGTAAAAGAACTCGCGGTTGCTGTCCAGACAGAACAGTTGCATGTCATTGTATTTCAGTGTGTACACCTGGTTCTCTTCCACCATGGAGTCCAGATAATAAGAGAAAATCAGTGAAAAGCGGCGTTCCAGTTTGCGAATCGGATATTTCAAATAGTCATGATTGCCGGTCACGGTCAGGATGGGGAGGCATTGGGCTATGGAATCCAGGCCACGGAAGGTTTCTCCCCAGTATGCGTCGATGGGCCGTTCGGTAAGGTCGCCTCCACATACCAGAAATTCCGTTTCCGGATGTGCCTGTAAGGCTTTCTTCAGGAAATAGTTGGTTTTCCCATGGATGGAGTCCTGCACGTCGCCTACATAAAGAAAACTGTAACGGTCTGTATCAGACTGGTTGTGAGTCTGGAAATGATACCATGCAGAATATTTTCCGTCGCTGCACACGCGGTAACGGTAGTAGCGTGAGGGTCTCAGGGAACGCAGACGGGCCACATAATAAGCGGCTTTTCCACTGCGTGATTGGAACGTCTCTCCTTGGGCCTTGATGTAAAGGGTATCTTTTGTAAGGGTATCCGTGAGTTCTACATGAGAAGGATGGACAACGGAGTCATATTGCCAGCTGATATTGCGCGACAAAGCGTCTTTATCACCGAAAGTCAGAAGGACTCTTCCCGGTTCGCTCAACGGGCTGTAGGGAGGTTCAGGCGGATTGCCGAACCAGGCATTCCAGCGGGAGTTTACCCAGCAGGTCAAGGCGATGAGAAGGACGACCGTGATACTTAGTTTGATGACGTTTCTTTTTTTCATGTATCTAAAGATTTATATAGTGAAGTTGCAAAGATATAAATAAACTGCGATTTTTATGGGTTTGCAAAAATATAACTAACTTTACAGCCCTAAAAATTAAATGGATATGATGAACAAGAGCCTTTTTTCGAATGTGCTTTCACTGGCATGGAACTTATTGATGGTCTATGTGTGCTATTTTGTGTGCCGCCTGACTTTCTTGTTGACCAATTTCAATTTGTTTAGTGAACAGTTTGAATGGGGATACATGTGTCGCCTGTTTGGAGCCGGAGTGATTTTTGACACCACAGCCATCCTTTATATCAATGCGTTGTTTATCCTTTTGTTTCTGTTTCCTTTTCATTGGAAAGAAAGTAAAGGTTTCTATCAGGTGGTCCGGTGGGTGTTTGTCGTGGCAAATACTTTCTTCCTGATAGCCAATCTGGTGGATTGTGTGTATTTCCGTTTTTCCGGACGACGTACCACCATGTCTGTGTTCCAGGAGTTCAGCCATGAGGCCGGAGGCAATCTGACTTCCATCATTTTGAAAGAGTTCGCGGCCAACTGGTACCTGGTGTTGCTGGCAGCTGCGCTGGCTTATTTCTTGTATAAGGTGTATCGGGCGCCCCGTCCGCAGGTGTCGGGCAAGAAATGGGGGTATTATATTCTGCAGACCGTCACTTTGCTGGTGGCCATTCCGCTTGTCGTGTTTGGCATGCGTGGGGGAATGACTGCTGCCACCCGTCCCATCACCATCAGCAACGCCAATCAGTATGCCGACCGTCCGGTAGATGCGTGTCTGGTGCTGAACACGCCTTTTTCTTTGTTCCGTACTTTGGGAAAGAAGGCGTTTATTACCCCTCAGTATATGACAGATGCCGAAGCCGAGAAGGTGTACACTCCGCTGCATGTACCGGCCGATTCGGTACAGTTCCGCCCGATGAATGTAGTAGTGCTGATTGTGGAAAGTTTCAGCAAGGAGTTTGTGGGCAGCTTCAATCGAAGTTTGGACAATGGAACCTACAAAGGATATACGCCGTTTCTGGATTCCTTACTGACCAAGGGACTGACGTTTGAATATTCATATAGCAACGGACGGAAGAGTATTGACGGCATGCCGTCGGTTTTGTCTTCCATTCCGAGTTTCGTAGAGCCGTTTTTCCTGACACCGGCTTCCTTGAACGATGTGTCAAGTCTGGCGCGGGAGCTGAAGCGCAAGGGATATTATTCCGCTTTCTTCCATGGAGCGATGAACGGTTCCATGGGCTTCCAGGCATTTGCCAACTCCGTTGGTTTTGATAGTTATTGGGGAAGAACGGAATACAATGAAGACCCAGATTTCCAGGGTGACAAGGATTTTGATGGTACTTGGGCCATTTGGGACGAGGAGTTCCTGCAGTTTTATTGCAAGCGCATGAGCGGATTCAAGCAACCTTTCATCACATCGGTGTTTACGGCCACTTCGCATAATCCGTATGCGTTGCCTGAACGTTACAAGAATGTCTTTCCCAAAGGGACTCATCCGATTCATGAGTGCATTGGCTATACGGATAATGCCTTGCGGCATTTCTTTGCCACGGCATCCCGCCAGCCTTGGTTTAAGAATACGCTTTTTGTCCTGACGGCCGACCATGCCAGCATGAATGAGCATCCGGAATATGTGACCGACTTGGGAGCTTATAAGGTACCGATTTTATTTTATGCACCCGGCATGCCGGAATTGAAAGGCTGGGACAAGGAGATAATTGTGGAGCAGATAGACATCATGCCGACGGTGTTGGGTATTCTGGGGTATGATTATCCGTATATCGGTTTCGGGCAGGATGCGCTTCATACGTCGCCGGCGGAGAAATTCGCGGTGAACTATATCAACGGAAGCGGCATCTACCAGTTCCTGAAAGGCGATTACCTGATTCAGTTCGACGGGGAGAAAGTGATTCATGCCTACCGTTTCCGTACGGATGTGCTGATGAAGGACGATGTGAAAGACACCATGCCGCAAGATACCTTGAAGGCAATGGAAACCCAGCTGAAGTCTCTCATCCAGCAATATATGGAGCGGATGAATGGCAACAACCTGGTGTATCGGGAAAAATAAAAGAGAACAGCAGATACAAGAAATCCGGGCTTTTAAGGGAGATTCCTCAAAAGTCCGGATTTTTTTGTATTCAAAATGTGTGATTATGAATTCTTGTTGGCACGCTTGCGTTCCGTTTCATCCAGGATGATTTTACGCATACGCATGCTCTTCGGAGTTACTTCCACATATTCATCTTCCTTGATGTATTCCAGTGCCTCTTCCAGTGAGAAGATGACTGGCGGAATGATACGGGCCTTGTCGTCCGAACCGGAAGCACGCATGTTGGTCAGTTTCTTTGATTTGGTCACGTTGACCACCAGGTCGTTCTCATGTACGTGTTCACCTACCACCTGTCCGGCATATACCTCGTCCTGCGGATAGATGAAGAACTTACCGCGGTCTTGCAGTTTGTCGATGGCGTAGGCAAAGGCAGTTCCCGATTCCATGGCAATCATGGAGCCGTTGGTGCGGCGAGGGATGTCACCTTTGAACGGCTGGTATTCCTTGAAGCGGTGAGCCATGATGGCTTCACCCTGAGAAGCAGTCAGCACGTTGGTGCGCAGACCGATGATACCGCGAGACGGCATGTCGAACTCGATGTTCACACGGTCGCCCTGTGTTTCCATGGACACCATCTCCCCTTTGCGGCGGGTAACCATATCAATCATCTTGCTGGCAAATTCTTCGGGCACGCTGATGGTCAGCTCTTCAATCGGTTCACATTTCACGCCGTCGATTTCCTTGTAGATAACCTGCGGCTGTCCTACCTGAAGTTCGTAACCTTCACGGCGCATGGTCTCAATCAACACAGACAAGTGGAGCACACCACGTCCGGATACAATCCATTTCCCATCTTCGTTTTCGGTCTTGCGTACGCGCAAAGCCAGGTTCTTGTCGAGCTCTTTCATCAGACGGTCGTGGATGTGACGAGAAGTCACGTATTTACCTTCTTTTCCAAAGAACGGAGAGTCGTTGATGGTGAACAGCATGCTCATGGTCGGTTCGTCGATAGCGATAGGTGGCAGCGGTTCCGGATTGTCGAAGTCGCAGATAGTATCACCGATTTCGAAGCCTTCCACACCGATGATGGCGCAAATGTCGCCCGAAGATACGGATTCCACTTTCTTGCGTCCCAGTCCTTCGAAAGTATGTACTTCCTTGATTTTGGACTTCACCATGGTGCCGTCACGTTTGGCCAAGGTGATGTTCATGCCTTCTTTCAGGGTACCTCTGTGCACACGGCCTACGGCGATACGTCCCGTGTAGGAAGAATAGTCGAGCGAGGTAATCAGCATCTGCGGCGTACCTTCCAGCTGTTGCGGAGCCGGGATGTATTTCACGATGGCATCCAGCAGCGGGGTGATGGTACCCGTCGGTGTCTTCCAGTCTTCACCCATCCAGTTGTTCTTGGCCGAACCGTAGAGCACGGGGAAGTCCAGCTGGTCTTCTGTGGCGTTGAGGCTGAACATCAGGTCGAACACCATTTCGTACACTTCTTCCGGACGGCAGTTCGGTTTGTCCACTTTGTTGACCACTACAATCGGTTTCAGTCCGATTTGAAGGGCTTTCTGCAGCACGAAGCGGGTCTGAGGCATCGGGCCTTCGAAGGCGTCTACCAGCAGAATACATCCGTCGGCCATGTTCAAGACACGTTCCACTTCTCCACCGAAGTCGGCGTGTCCCGGAGTATCGATAATGTTGATTTTCGTACCGTTGTAATTGATGGAAACGTTTTTGGAAAGGATAGTGATACCTCTTTCCCGTTCCAGGTCGTTGTTATCCAATACCAGTTCACCGTTGGTCTGGTCGTTGCGGAACAGGTGTCCCGCCAGCATCATCTTGTCCACGAGCGTGGTTTTCCCGTGGTCAACGTGAGCAATAATGGCAATGTTTCTAATATCTTGCATACTATACCTATAATTTGTGTGCAAAGGTACGATTTTTCTTCGAAAAAATCATTGTAAATAAATTGTAAATAAAAAGAATAAGCAAGTGAACCTTTACGGATTTATCAGCTTGTCATTTTTTTATCGTTTTGATTCGTAACAATACTGGAAGATTTCTCAAATCTTGCGGCTAACAGGAATACTTTTGGCAGGAACTCACTAATTTTGCTGTCCGTTTAATAGAAAATGAGAGAAAAAGATGAACGAGGAACAGCTTAAGCAAAGAGTGCAAAAAAGGATTGTATTGATTTCTTCCTTGATACTGATTGGAAAGTTTGCGGCCTATTGGCTGACCAATTCTGTGGGAATCCTGACGGATGCCATGGAAAGCATTGTCAATGTGGTGGCGGGGGCAGTCAGCCTTTACAGTCTGCATTGGTCGGCACAGCCTAAAGATAAAAGCCATCCTTTCGGGCATGGAAAGATGGAACAGGTTTCGGCTTCGGTCGAGGGCATTCTGATTACGTTTGCCGGGGTGCTGATTGTGTATGAAGGCGTGTCGCATTTGTTTTTCCCGGTGGGCATACAAAAATTGGATGTGGGTATCTACATCGTTGCTTTTTCCGGACTGGTCAATTACCTGATGGGCTGGTATAGCGTGCGTATCGGAAAACGGTATAATTCAATGGCCTTGATTGCAGGAGGAAAGCATCTGCAGTCGGACACCTATTCTACTATCGGACTGGTCGTGGGATTGCTGTTACTTTATTTCACTAAAATAGCTTGGATTGACAGTGTGCTGGCCTTCCTGTTCGGAGGAATTATCATCGTGACGGGAATTTCCATCTTGCGCAAGACAATTGCGAATCTGTTGGACAAGGCAGATGAGGCTTTGCTGAACGATATCGCTCAGGAACTGAATGAGAAGCGTTCGCCCGACTGGATAGATATTCACAATGCCAAGGTCATCAAGTACGGAAGTTACCTGTATATGGATTGTGACTTGACACTTCCCTGGTTCTATACCATTGAAGAAGGGCATCGTGAAGGAGCTCGTTTGAAACAGATTTTGGAAAAGAAATATGCCGACCGGATTCAACTGACGATACATTTGGATCCTTGTTCCGTTTTTGAGCAAGCAAAGTGTCGGAGTTGCTCTTGCAAAAAATGTCAAACACGTACAATGAGTTTTGAACAGGTCGACCCGATTACAGCAGCCACTTTTATTGAACATGCCAATGAACTGAAGTCTTGAAGCTCTTGGAATTGTTTTTTGAAAAAAAGTTGTAAAACGCTTGTAGTCTGAAAGATTATGCTTACCTTTGC
>UMIM01053142.1_pt1 | contig 11324 bp, 9 predicted proteins | sample 1965831 | NCBI WGS metagenome assembly UMIM01 (sample SAMEA4836125, study PRJEB28245) | human gut metagenome | biome: gut microbiome; material: fecal sample | place: Denmark | collected 2008 | reverse complement strand
GCGGCGCGGGCGGGTCCAGCTGCCGGGCCGCAAGGTCGGCATGGGTTGCCAGCAGCGTTTCGGCGAAGCGGTCGAGGTAGTGCTTTTCCCCTTCCACGAACCGCCAGTCCACCCGGCCGTGCTTGACGAGCTGGCGGAACTCCTCGGCGGTGAAGTCCTTCACCAGCCCCTGCATCCGGGCTACGGCCTCGGCCTCGGTGTAGCAGTATTCTGCCGGGAGGCGGCGCATCATCTCCCGCTGAGCCAGCATCGCTTCCCGCAGCGCCTCCACGCCCTGCGGCGTCGGGTTCTGGGGCAGCGGGCCGCCCACCGGGTCAAGCCCTTGGCTGCGGGGGCTGTTCTGGGTGTCGGTCCAGTCCTCAGCCAGATATTCGTCGATCCGCTCAATGGCCTCTTGGTAATAGCCCGCGGCCTTCAGCCGCTCCACATCGTCCGGCAGCCCTGCGTTCAGGCTGCGGAATGCCTTGTTCTGATCCTTCATCGAACCATTCCTTTCTTTTTGTTTTCGTCGTTATGCGGCGGGCTGCTGTGCCGTCTTCTGCGCCACCTGTTCTTCCCAGAACGCCGCCGCGTCGTACAGCCAGCCGTCGGCATCCGTTCCGGTGCCGATGCCGCTGACATGGGGTGCATGATCGTACACGACATACTTGTGCGGCACATTGTGTGCTGCAAGGGCTGCTTCCAACACTGGTTCCTGCTGGGCTGCGTTCAGGGCAAACAGCGTGACGTCATCCTTCCCATGCCAGTGGTACGTGGCCGGGAAATCGTCGGTGACATAATCCGAAACATTCATTGTGTAATAGCGAGGCTCCCGGATGCCGGGGTCCTGCAAAAAGCGGTATGCCCCTTTCACCAGCGTCATATTGTTGACCGGATATCCCAGCAGCAGCGCCGCCGGTTTCGGAACCTGATAATTTTTGTATCCTACCGCGTCGGAGCCGAACAGCCCGGTCAGATGACCGCCCATCGAATACCCCACGATGGCGTAGTTTTCCGGCTGGATGGCGAACTCTGCGGCATGTTCCGTGATGTACTGCACCGCCCGGCCGATGTCCTCCAGCGGGGCGTTATCCCCTGCATCCGTCCAAATGCGGTAGCGCAGCACGAAGACGGCATACCCCATTTCGTGCAGCTGCCACGCAGTGCATGCCCCCTCTTCCAGCTCAGCGCTCTCGTTCCAGCCGCTGCCGGGGATGACGAGGGCATACTTCGCGCCCGCCTCCTTGGCCGGGAAATAGAACAGTGCCGTCTTCGCCTTGGTGGAGTCCTGCGCGATCTCATCCATTGTGTAGAACAGGTGGGTCACCTTGACGCCTGCGTTGTAATTTTCGATGACGAGGTTCATGCCGTCGGCGCTGCCTTGGGCCACATAGCGGTTGGTGTACTGTTCCAGCGTGGTTCGTTCCCACAGGCGCTGGCCCGGCGGGCAGTCCTTATCCTGCGAATAGGTATAAAAGCCGGAGTCCGCGATGCTGGGGTTCTCCCGCAGTTCTTTCATGGTGGTCTGCGGGGTGATGTTGGCTTCCCCCTTCTTGCCTTCGGCGAAGGCGGGCAGGGCCAGCACCACCAGCAGGGCCAGCGTGGCCGCCAGCACCCGGCCGGTTCGTGTTTTCTGCATCTTGTGTTTCCACTTCCTTTTTTCGTTTTATGGGGCGGTGTGCGCTTCCCAGAACGCAACCGCTTCCTTGATCCAGCCCTCGGCGTCAGTTCCTTCCCCGATGCCGACGCCGTGTTGGGCGCAACGGTAGACGTGCTCCTGATAGGGCACGCCGTTCGCCGCCAGCGCCTGTTGCAGCGCGGGGCCCTGCTGCCAATAGTTGAACGCCATCAGCATCACATCGTTCCGCGCGTACCAGAAATACGTAGGCGGGTAATCCGCATCTATGCAGTCGGAGATGTTATGATCGTAATAGCGGCGGCCGTCGCCGTGGGTATCCAGCAGCAGGTGGTAGATCGGTTTTGCCTCATAAAAGTTGTTGATGGGGTAGACCAGCAGCAGCACACCGGGCTTGGGCACATTGTAGTTCCGGTAGCCCAGCTCCTTGCCGCAGAACACCCCCGTGATCTGCCCGCCGGAGGAATAGCCCAGCAGGGCGTAGTCCTCGGTGCGGACGCCGAAGGTCTCGGCGTTGGCGGTGATGAACTGGATGGCCCGGCCAAGGTCTTCCAGCGGGGCGTTGTCCTTGGCCTCCTTGCCGATACGGTAGCGCAGCGCGAACACCGCGTAGCCCCGCTGGTGCAGCTCCCATGCCGTCGAAACGCCGCCCCGCATCTCGCCGCTGTAGAACAGCGCATTGCCGGAAAGCACCACCGCGTACTTCGCGTTGGGCTGTTCCGCCGGGAAATAATACAGCTCCACATGGTCGCGGCTCTTGTCCTGCGCGATCTCCTCCGGGGTGAAGAGCTTATAGGTGATCTGCGTGCCCGCGTTGTAGGTCTCGATGATGAAATTCATCCCGGCCACGCAGCTGTTGACCGACTGCTTGCCGATGACCTGCTGCAGGGTGTCGTTGTCCTTGCTGTTCTGCAAAAAGCCGCAGTCCCGCTCCCAGACGTACACATAGGTGTACAGCCCGGAGCCTTTGATGCTGGGGTTCTCCCGCAGTTCTTTCATGGTGGTCTGCGGGGTGATGTTGGCTTCCCCTTTCCCCCCTTCCGCAAAAGCGGGCAGGGCCAGCACCGCCAGAAGGGCCAATGCAGCCAGCAGGATGCGCAAGATTCGATTCCGGTTCGTCATGTTCGGTTTCCTTCTCTGTTATTCAGCGGTCTGGGCTTCCCAGAAGGCAGCGGCGTCGTCAAGCCAGCCTTCTGCATCGGTGCCGTAACCGAGGCCGATGCCGTGGGCGGCATTGTTGTAGACCGTGCACTGGTGGGGCACGCCGCTTTCCGTCAGAGCCTTTTCCAGCGCGGGGCCCTGCTCAGAGTAGATGAGCAGCTTCAGGGTGTTGTCGTTCTTGCCGTACCAGAAATACGTTGGCGGGTAATCCGCATCCACGCTGCCGGAGATGGTATCATCGTAGTACCGGGTCCCACAGACGGCGGGATCCATGACCAGCCTATAGAGAGGCCGCGCCTCGTTGAAATCGTTGATGGGGTAAGCCAGCAGCAGGGCACCGGGCTTGGGCACATTGTACTTCTGGTAGCCCAGCTCCCTGCCGCAGAACAGGCCCAGCAGGTGCCCGCCGGAGGAGTAGCCCAGCAGAGCATAGTTCTCGGTCTGGACGTCGAATACCTTGGCGTGCTCGGTGATGAACTGCACGGCCCGGCCGATGTCGTCCAGCGGGGCGTTGTCGCTGGCGTTCTGGAAGACGCGGTAGCGCATCGTAAAGACGGCGTAGCCCTTTTCGTGGAGCTCATAAGCCGTGGAGATGCACTCCTTCAGCTCGGCGGTGCGGGTGCTGATGTTGCCGGAGAGCACCAGCGCATACTTGGCATTGGGGGTCTTGGCGGGGAAATAGTTCAGCTCTGCGACCTCCTTGGTGGGGTCGGCGGCGATCTCCTCGTCCGAATAGAGCTTGTAGGTGACCTGACGGCCCGCTTCGTAGTTTTCCACCGCGAGGTTCAGGCCCGCCGCGCTGGCTTCGGCGTTCTCGCTGCCCACAAACTCTGCCAGCGTCTGTTTGTTGTAGTAATAGGTCTGCAGGGGCTTGATGTCCCGGAACTTGGAGTTGGTCCAGATGCCCGCCCCCTGAACGCCGGGGTCCGAGCGGATCTCGCTCATCGTGGTCTCGGTGGTGATGGTGCCCGCCGCAAACGCAGGCAGCGCCAGCGTCATCATCAGGCCAAGACCGCACAGCGCCGCTGCCAGCTTCGTTCTCTTTTGCATGAGTACGCTCCTTTGCTGCCGCCCGGATTGCATTTTTCCGCGAAGTGGTCTATAATGATTTCCTACACGGGCGAATACAGCCCAAAATATTTACTCTATTGTATCACAACCGATCCTTTTCGGAAAGGTTTCTGCCATAAAAAAGGAGCAGGTCATCGTCGGCTGCGACGCCCACGCGCCGGAAAAGCCAGACGCGGTACCTCTGCTGCAGGAAAAGCAGTCCTGCCTACGCAGCCTCGGCATCAAAGTGCTGGGTTCTCTGCCCGGCCCCGTCTGAGCCGTTGTACTTTGCCGAAAAGTCTGCTATACTGAAGCTGTCAGAAGGATTTTTGTGAGGGAAATGCGGAGCATTGCGGCTCCGGTCAGGGGAACGTATGAACGAGATCACAGTCCGGCCCATGACGCCGGAAGATTGGTCCGCAGTCGCCAAGATCTATCTGGAAGGCATTGCCACCGAGCACGCCACCTTCCAGACCGACTGCCCGCCTTATACCGCGTGGGATGCCTCCCACACCAAGGAATGCCGCCTTGTGGTGGTGGATGACGGCGTGCTGGCCGGGTGGGCCGCCCTGCACCGGGTAGACCCGCGCTGGTGCTACCGGGGCGTGGCCGAGATCAGCATCTACATTGGCGAGCGCTTCCGGGGCCGGGGGCTGGGTTCCCAGCTCCTGACCGCTCTCTGCCAAGAAGCCGAGGAGGCCGGGTACTGGACGCTGCAATCCACCGTCCTGCAGGACAACGCCGCCTCCAAGGGGCTGCACCTGAAATGCGGCTTCCGCCTTGTGGGCCGCCGTGAGCGGATCGCGCGGGACTGCCACGGCCGCTGGCTGGACACCTTTTTGATGGAACGCCGCTGCAAGGACGATGAGCCTTCCGGCTACCGGAAACTGTAACGAAAACTGAGAAAAGAGCGAGGACTCTGTGTGCGGCACAGAGTTCCCGCTCTTTCTTGTCGCACTTCACCCTGCACAAAGGGGGCCGGAAGTTCTCCACCGTTTCTTGGTATAAGCGCCGAAGAGTGTTAATCTTTTTTGACACCCCTTGCAATTCCTAGAAAGTTGGTATAGTATAAGGGTCGAGAGTTATCCTACCGTACCACTCGGAATTGAGAGTGGGTGCGGTATTGCGTTACAAGGAGGTAGATCCTATGAGCAGTCCCCTGCTGGAAGTCAAAGATTTACAGGTCACGGTCGGTGAGGAGCAGAAGGTGCTTCTGGACGGCCTGAACCTGACCGTCAACCCCGGCGAGACCCATGTTCTGATGGGCCACAACGGCGCGGGCAAATCCACCCTGATGAGCGCCCTGATGGGCGATCCCCGCTATACCGTCACCCGCGGCAGCATTGTTTTCCGCGGGCAGGATGTGACCCACGAGAGCGCGGACGTCCGCGCAAAGCTGGGCATGTTCCTTTCCTTTCAGACGCCGGAGGAGATCCCCGGCATCACGCTGGAAAATTTCCTGCGCACCGCACAGGGTGCCATCACCGGCAAGCCCGTCAAGGTCTTTGCCTTCCGCAAGGAGCTGGCACAGCAGATGGAGGCCCTTGGCATGGACCCCAGCTATGCCGAGCGCTACCTGAACGTGGGCTTCTCCGGCGGCGAGAAGAAAAAGAGCGAGATCTTGCAGCTCCTCATGCTCAAGCCGAAGCTGGCATTGCTGGACGAAACGGACTCCGGCCTTGACGTGGACGCCGTAAAGACCGTGGCGCAGGGCGTCCGTGCTTACCACAACGAGGAGAACGCCCTCATCATCATCACCCACAACGCCAAGATCCTTGAGGGCCTGAAGGTGGATTTTGTGCATGTGCTGGACGATGCCCGCATCGTGCGCACCGGCGATGGCAGCCTTGTGAACGAGATCATCGAGGAGGGCTTCCACGCGCTGAAGGAGGACGAAGCGAAATGAGAGCCTTTGAGACCGAAAAGACCGATGTTGCCGAAGTGGACCGCAGCATTTACGACATCAAGGACGCCGCAAACGCCGCCTTTGAGGTAAATTCCGGCCTGACACCCGACATCGTGGCCAAAATTTCCGAGGAAAAGCACGACCCGGAGTGGATGCGTGGGTTCCGCCAGAAGAGCCTTGAGATCTACAACAAGATGCCGGTGCAGAACTGGGGCCCTTCCATCGAAGGGCTGGATATGCGCAATATCGTCACCTATGTCCGCCCCAACACCGAGATGCGGGGCAAGTGGAGCGAGGTGCCGGAGGACATCAAGAACACCTTTGAGCGCTTGGGCATCCCCAAGGCCGAGCGGGCTTCGCTGGCCGGCGTGGGGGCGCAGTACGACTCCGAGGTGGTCTACCACAACGTCAAAGCCGAGGTGGCCGCGCAGGGCGTCGTCTACACCGACATGGAAAGCGCCCTCACCGGTCCCTACGCCGACATGGTCAAGAGCCACTTCATGAAGCTGGTGCCCCCCACCGACCACAAGTTCGCGGCCCTGCACGGGGCGGTGTGGAGCGGCGGCTCCTTCGTGTACGTTCCCGCCGGGGTGCATGTGGAGATCCCGCTGCAATCCTACTTCCGCCTGAACGCCCCCGGTGCGGGCCAGTTCGAGCACACCCTCATCATCGTGGATAAGGGTGCCTACCTCCACTTCATCGAAGGCTGCTCGGCCCCGAAGTACAACGTGGCCAACCTCCATGCGGGCTGCGTGGAAATTTACGTGGGCGAGAACGCCCGCGTCCGCTACTCGACCATTGAGAATTGGTCGAAGAACATGTACAACCTGAACACCAAGCGCGCCAAGGTGGAACAGGGCGGCACGATCGAATGGGTCTCCGGTTCCTTCGGCTCCCATACCTCCTGCCTCTACCCCATGAGCATTCTGGCGGGCGAGGGTGCCCGGATGGAGTTCACCGGCATCACCTTTGCGGGTGCCGGGCAGGACCTCGACACCGGTGCCAAGGTGGTTCACGCGGCCCCCAACACCAGTTCCCACATCACGACGAAGTCCATCGCGCGGGACGGCGGCATCTCGAACTTCCGCAGCTCCGTCACGGTGCTGCCGGGCGCGAAGAACAGCCGCAGCGCCGTCTCCTGCGAGAGCCTGATGCTGGACGACCGCTCCCGCTCCGACACCATCCCGGAGATGGATATCCGCTGCGACGCGGTGGATGTGGGCCACGAAGCCAAGATCGGCCGCATCAGCGAGGAAGCGGTCTTCTACCTGATGAGCCGCGGCCTGAGCGAAGAGGATGCCCGCGCCCTCATCGTGGGCGGTTTTGCAGAACCCATTGCCAAGGAGCTGCCCGTGGAGTACGCGGTGGAGATGAACAACCTCATCCACCTCGAAATGAAGGGCAGCATCGGCTGAAAGGAGGGCCGGAAGTGTTATGAATGACTTGAACATGAATCGTCTGCCGGTTCCTACTTGGAACCAGTGCGGCGTCAACAGCGCTCCCAAAGCAGCGGCGCTGCCGGAGATCCCCGGCGACGACTGGGGCGAAGCGAACATCGCCTTCACCCTGCCCGCCGGGGTCGGCGAAGCCGAGAACGACTTCACCGCCTTTTCGGAGAGCGGCATGGGCGAGGCCGTCGATACCTATCTGCTGGAAAATGCCACCGTCCGCCATGCGCTGACGGTGGCCGAAGATACCAAGGTGGAAGCGCCCGCCCTCTTTGAGGTCACGCTGGACGCTGCCCACCCCAACGCCCTGAGCGTCCTTTCCGTGGACGCCAAGGCGGGCAGCAGCCTGACCGTGGTTCAGGTGGTGCGGGGCGACGCTGAAAACGGTGCCGCCGCTTCCCTCACCCGCATCCGCGCGGGCGAGAACGCCCACGTCAAGCTGGTGCAGGTGCAGCTGCTGGGCTCTCACGCCCGCCGCTGGAACGCCGTCGCCATCGAGGAAGCCAAGAGCGCCAAGGTGGAGCAGGTGCGCATCGAGCTGGGCGGTGCCCTCTCGGCATGCGGTGCCAAGGCACAGCTCGCCGCTTCCAAGAGCGAGTACGACCTTGATGCCGTCTACTTCGGCAGCGGCAACGCCGTGCTGGATCACAACGATGTCTCCGTTCACACCGCCAAGGACACCCTGTGCGAGATGCACACCGCCGGCGTCCTGACCGGCCATGCCGACAAGATCCTGCGCGGCACCATCGACTTCCGCCGGGGTGCCAAGCGCGGCGTCGGCCACGAGAGCGAAGACGTGCTGCTGTTCAGCCCCACCGCCCGCAACCGCACCGCGCCGCTGATCCTCTGCGGCGAAGAAGAGGTCGAGGGCCAGCACGCTGCCTCCATCGGGCGGCTGGATGAGGCCAAGCTCTACTACCTGCGCTCCCGCGGCCTTTCCGAGGAACAGGCACGCCGCCTGATGGTAGACGCCCGCTTTGCCCCGGCCATTGAAAAGATCCCCCTCGCGGCGCTTCAGGACGAAGTGCGCGAGGCGGCAGCAAGGAGGCTCGACGATGCAGAATCCATGGATTAAGGATTTCCCGATCCTGAGCGCCGACGAAAACGGCACCCGGCTCGTTTATCTGGACAGCGCCGCCACCACCCAGCACCCCACGCAGGTGCTGGACGCCGTGACCCGCTACTACACCCACGACAACGCCAACCCCCACCGGGGCGTGTATGACCTCGCCATGCGGGCCACCGACGCCCACGAGGGGGCCCGGCACCGGGTAGCCCAGTTCTTCCACGCGGAGGACGATGAGATCGTCTTCACCCAGAACACCACTGAGTCCCTGAACCTTGTGGCCTACAGCTACGGGCTCCACTTCCTGCACGCGGGCGACGAGATCGTGATCTCGGTCGCGGAGCACCATTCCAACCTCGTGCCGTGGCAGCGGGTGGCCGAGGCCACGGGCGCAGCCCTCGTGTACCTCTACCCCGGCCCGGACGGCCATCTGACCACCGATGAGCTGGACCGGAAGATCACCGCCAAGACCAAGCTCGTGGCCATCGGCATGGTGTCCAACGTATTGGGGCTGCGGGCCCCGGTGGAAGAGATCGTGGCCCGCGCCCACGCTGTCGGGGCCGTCGTGGTGTTGGACTGCGCCCAGAGCGCGTCCCACATGCCCGTGGACGTGAAGGCGCTGGACGTGGATTTCGCGGCCTGTTCCGCCCACAAGCTCTACGCCCCCATGGGCATGGGCGCCCTCTACGCCCGCAGGGAGCTGCTGGACAAGATGCCCCCCTTCCTCAGCGGCGGCGACATGATCGGCGCGGTCCATGAGCACAGCGCCACATGGGCCGAGGGTCCCCGCAAGTTTGAGGCGGGCACCCGGAACGTGGGCGGCGAGGTGGGCTTTGCCGCCGCGCTGGACTACATCGACCACATCGGCTGGCACACCATGATGGATCACGAGCACGCCCTGCTGGAGCGGATGCTCAAGGGCATGGCCGATATGCCGTGGCTGACCGTGTACGGGGACCCCACCGCCGCCAAGCGGTTCGGCGTGGTGTCCTTCAATGTGCAGGACGTCCACCCCCACGACGTCGCCACCATTCTGGATGCAGGCGGCGTAGCCATCCGGGCCGGGCACCACTGCGCCCAGCCCCTGATGGACTTCCTCGGTATCGGCTCCTGCTGCCGCGCCAGCGTGGCCATCTACAACACGCCGGAAGACATCGACGCGCTGCTGAATAATCTCGAAAATGTACGAAAGGTGATGGGTTTATGAATCTGAACGAGCTTTACACCCAGATCATTACCGAAAACAGCCGCAGCAAGGAGAACCGCCACCCCGTTGAGGGGGCCACCCACAGCCTTGAGGGCGTCAACCCCAGCTGCGGCGACGACATCACCCTTCAGCTGCGGGTCAAGGACGGCGTCATTGAGGACGCCGGGTTCATCGGCACCGGCTGCGCCATCTCCCAAGCGTCGGCCTCCCTGATGATCGACCTCGTGAAGGGCCGCACCGTGGAGGACGCACGCCGCCTCATCGGCCTGTATTTTGATATGATCAAGGGCAAGATCACCCCGGAACAGCTCGACGACCTCGAAGACGCCGCCGCGCTGCAGGGCATCGCCCATGTTCCCGCCCGCGTCAAGTGCGCGGTCCTCGCGTGGCACACGCTGGAGGAAGCGCTGGACGGCGAAGGCACGATTGAATCGAAGTAAGGTTTCCCTTCTACGCAAAAACTCCCGGACGAAGTGTCCGGGAGTTTTTCGTTTTAACGTATTATCTTACCAGAACCAATACCGCTTCTTGACCGCGATATAGGCAATCAGACAGGCGACGACCACTACACCGGCCCCGATGAAGAAGGTCCAGTTGATGCTGGTGAACCGCAGATTCTGGTTCGTCAGCAGGTACTCGCCCGCCACATCGGCGTGGAGGACGCCGTCCTTGTAGCTGTTCAGGAACTGCCACTTGCCGCTGACGCTGTTGTGCAGATAGAGGCGGCTGTAGGCTGCATTCTCCCCGGTCAGGGCGATCTGCACCCCGCAGGGCATCTCGCCGCCGTCGTTCAGGGTAAAGCGGAGGCCGTTCTCGTCCGGCGTAAAGGTCAGCGCGGTGGCGATCTCACTGGTGGTGTTGCGGATAGCGCTGCCGTCCACGGTCAGGGTGTAGTCCTTGGCGTTGAGCACGAGGGTGCGGCCCGTGGTGCGCAGGGCGTTGAGCATCTCGGTGGTGATCACCGGCACCTGCTCCTGCGGGTAGGAGATGGTGTCCGACGCCGCATTCTCGATGGCGTTCACGATGGGGTCGCCGTCGGCGGGTTCGGTGCCGTCGCCGTCGGCGGTGCCGCCGTTGCTGCTGGAAGACGCCGTGCGGTTAACGATGACCGTCACCGACGAAGAGACCGTGCCGTTGGAGACGACCACGGAGGTCGCACCGGTGGAAACGCCGGTAACAACGCCGCTGGCGCTGACGGTGGCGATGCTCTTATCGCGGCTGGTGAAGGTCAGGGACTGGGACGCCGTGGAGGGCGCCACCGAGCCGGTGATCTTGCCGGACGCGCCCGGCTTGAGCACGAGGTAGTTCGTGTTCAGGGAGAGGGACTCCGTCGCGCCGGTGCTGGAGCTGGGCGCCGCCACCACCGTGACCGTCGCCGAGCAGCTCACATCGCCGGTGGAAGCCGTGATGGTCGCTTTGCCGGGGGCGATACCCGTCACCTTGCCGAAGTTGTTGACGGTGGCCACGCTGGGGTCAGAAGAAGTCAGCGTCACATCGATGTAATTTGCCGCCGTAGTGGGCAGGACCGCCAGCGAGACATTGGTGTGATCGCCCACCGCGATGGTGCTGGACGCCAGCGTGATGTCCATCTCGGTGGCGATCATCGTGCTGTCGGGCTGGGTGGTGATGGCATAGGTACAGCTCACGCCGCCGCAGGTGGCCGTGATCTGGGCCGTACCGAGGCCGACGGCCTGTGCCACGCCGTCCTCCGTCACCGAGACGATGTTCGGGTTATCGGAAACGTAGCTGACGCCGTTGCGCTTCGCGGCCTTGGCGGGGGTGACCACCGGCGAAAGCTGCTGCGCGGTGCCCACGGTCATGGAGGCGGCATAATCGCCGGTCTCCACGCTCTCGGTGGCGACGACGCTCCA
>UMIM01002851.1_pt1 | contig 11512 bp, 8 predicted proteins | sample 1965831 | NCBI WGS metagenome assembly UMIM01 (sample SAMEA4836125, study PRJEB28245) | human gut metagenome | biome: gut microbiome; material: fecal sample | place: Denmark | collected 2008 | reverse complement strand
CCATGGGCATCAAGACCATCATGCAGGCCCGCAAGGTGCTGATGGTGGTCAACGGCACCGGCAAGGCCGAGATCGTGAAGAAGGCCTTCTTCGGCCCGGTCACCCCGGAGGTGCCCGCCAGCATCCTGCAGATGCACCCCGACTTCACCCTCGTGGGCGACGAAGAGGCCCTGAGCCTGATCTGATCGGTTCCCCAAAGCATGTTTCTGCCGCCGCACGGCCCTGCCACCGTGCGGCGGCTTTTTTCTGAGCAGGGGAATTGTAACGCGGCAAAAAATACAGTATACTGGAACAAAAACCACCACGAGGGAGGGGCGGCCGATGTTCAGCGAAGAGATGATCTGCAGCCTGAATGATCTGGAGCTGGAAGTTTATAAGTATGTTGTGCGGAACGCGGACAAGGTGTGCTATATGCGCATCCGGGAGTTTGCGGATGCCGCCCATGTGTCTGCTTCCACCGGCGAGATGAGCAAGCGGTACGGCTTCGTCTATGTGGACAAGCAGGACGACGGTACCGGTACGCTGGCCCGCAGCAAGAAAGATTCCTTCTACTGGTATCAGAAGGTCATCCGCTCCAACGGCGCAGACCTCTGAGCGTTTTCCTCCGTTTCATAAATGCAGAAAGCCGCCCCGCAGGCACCGGAAGTTCCGGCCTGCGGGGCGGCTTTTGCTGTGTGCTGTGCGCCGTGCGGCCGGTCAGCATGGCCGCAACAAGCCGTTTTATCAGGATTACTCCTTCCGCAAGGAGTACATGAGCGTGGGGAATCTGGTGCACAAGCACTCGTACCTGGATGCGGAAGCATAAGCCGAACACAACACGAAAGGGCCTCCCCGGAATGGGGAGGCCCTTTCTATGCGTTTACGACTTGACGTGGATCACGTTGGAAGGGGAAAGCATCAGTGCTTCTCTTTGTACTTAAGGCTGGTGAATGCGCCTACGACCATCAGCAGCATGCCGCTGAATGCCATGCCCAGAGCGGCCATCCAGTTCACGCCGGTCTGCGGCAGTGCATCCTGCACAGCGGGCAGGACCGCGTCAGACGGCAGGACCGGAGTTTCCGGAGCAGCATCATCCGGGGTGGCGTCCTGCACGGGCGGCAGCTCGGGGGTCTCCGGGGTCACGACTTCGTCCGGGGTCTCATCCTCCACAGGCGTTTCCGGCGGGGTGACCGGCGGGACGATGACCGTCTCTTCGCCGTTCACGGTGACCGTGCGGGTCTCAATGGAGGTATAGTTGTAGTCCACATGGGCGTCGGTGGTGGTCACGGTCTCCTTGGACACTGGCGTGGTGTTCACCTTGTCCGTGGTGCGGTAGCTGTAGCTGACGCTGCCGGTGTCGTAGCTGGTCTCGCCCTTGCCGGAGAACAGTTTCTTCAGCACCTCGGTAAAGGTGGTGTAGTGGCCTTTGCCGGTACCGGATCCGGTAACCGTTTCGCTCTTATCCTGCGTATAGGCACCGTTGAAGCCGCCGGAAGTATTTTCGCCGGAAGCCGTAGCACTCTCACTGGTTTTATGTGTGGTGGTCTGCTTGTTCAGCTCCAGAAGGCGGTTGGCGAAGTCCTGAGAGCTGCGGATGCTCAGCGGGGCGGTGATGGTCTTGATGGTGGATTCCGTCTGGCCGACGACCTTGCCCTCGCTCACCTGGGTCAGCTTGGAGATCATCAGGTCATAGCCGCCGACGTAACCCCAGGTGCCGTCCTGGCGCTTGTAGGTGCTGTTGATGCAGGTGTTGGCATCGCGGGTCATATAGCCGTAGGCGGTCAGCTCAGAGGTCTTGAGATAGACCTGATAGCCGCTCTCACCGGTGCTGTTGGTGTCGGTGGTTCCAATCTTCACAACGTAGGTGCCGACGATGGCATTGCGCTCTTTTTTCGTGAGGCTGGCGGCCGTCTTGCTGCTGCCGGTTGCCTTCAGGTAGGCATTGATGGCCTGATCCTCTGCGCTGATGCCAGGGGTCCAATAGTCGCCTCTCTGACCCTGATACAGCTTGATGCTGCCGTTCTCCTTGATGGGGTCGTAGGCAACGGTGCCGGTCAGCTTGTAGTAGGCGCTCTTGTCGGGGCAGTTGTTGGGGTTGCCGCGGTCATACTCGTAGTGGCCGTCGCCCTCGCCGCCCTCGTCATCCCAGCTGATCTTGCTGTCCAGGCCGACCGGCTGGTTGCCCTTACCGTTGACCAGGTTTCCAGCATCGTAGTTCCACTCCAGCTTCAGATTCTTGCTCACCAGCACACAGTCGGTCTGATCGACATTACCGTCCTTGTCCGGCAGCAGATCCAGCTTGGAGCCGGAAGCAAGATCGAGGTGGCCGATGTCGTCGCGCTGCTCTTCGTAGTGCACAGTGTTACTATGAACACGAACTTCCTGGCCGTTAGCGTCTGTATAGTAATAATAGCCGCCCCACCGAGTCCATTTCCAATAGACCTCAATTTTGGAACCATCCGGTGCCTTGCTGAAGGATTTGAATTCATCCGTCTTTTCACCGGAGTAGTAGTTCTTCTTGGTCTCTTCGTAATCAGAACCCTTGTTGGCAACGTAAGTGGAGCTCTTGGCGATCCGCTCCTGCTCCTGCAGAGCCTTGATCAGCTCATCCTTGCTCATATTTTCGGGCGAGATGGCCGTGGTGAAATACTTGATGATGTCCGTCTTCTCGGTCTTGTCCGTAACCTCCAGATTGCCGATCCAGAGTTCCTCGCCGGGCTGAAGTTTGCTCTGGATCTCCTGAATCTGCTTCCACAGCTCGTCGTATGCCTTCTCAAGATCCTTATTGTCCTTGATGATGTCGGTGACACTGGAGGAGGTGTGCACATCCTTCCGGACGGTGAGGGTCTCGCTCAGGGTGCTGTAATCCACGGTGATGGTTTCGTCACCCTTCGTGAAGGTCGCGGTCTTGCCGTCGGCGTTCAGTCGGATGCTGTCAGCGGAAACACTGTATTGGCCTGCCAGCGCGGTCTGGATTTCTTCAGGGGTCAGCGGAGCACCGGCCTGTTTGGTGAAGGTGTAGGTGGTCTTTACGCCGTTTTTGTCCTCGACCGTGCAGGTGTAGCCGTCATTGGTTTTGGTCACCTTGTCGTAGGTCTTTCCGTCCACCGTAATGGTGCGAGCCTTTTCGTCGATCGACCAGTTCTTGCCGCCGGGGATCACCAGCTTGTCGTTAAGATCCTTGGCGTCCGTCTTTGTGGATTCAGAAAGTTCGTCGATCGTCCATTCTACGCGCTTGATGCCGGAGAAGTCCATGCTGCTGATATTGATGTTATAACCTGCAGCTTTCAACTCATCTTTGTTCTTATATTCGGGGTGCTGGTTCAGCAACTCCGCCCAGGCAATCTCTTCCTTCTCCGTATCGCTGAGGGAAGCGGACGATTCCGTGATCGTGCAGGTACGGGTGATCTTGGTGATGGTGCCGTCGGGCGAGGTCACGGTGTCTTCCTTTTTGTAGATCGTGGTGCCCTTCTCCGGGTCGTTGGTGTCGACTGTCCAACCATCGAGAGAGGGAAGTTCACCGCTGTCGGGCTTGACGTAGGTGCCGTTGAGGGAACCGCTTTCGGTCCATGTATTCGAGCCGTTCACATAAGCGGTGCCGGTGATGACGTTGTCCGTGACATCCTTGCGGGTCTCGGTGTCCTTGATCGGATCAGAGCTGCCCGGCTGAGGCGCAGAAACCGTTGCACCGTCATAGCGGAGGGTGACAGTATGAACATTGCCGTCTGCATCGGTATAACTGAGATTGAGCTGGCCTTTGCCGGTGGGATCGATCGTATTCAGCTGGTTCTTGAAATTCTCGCTGTCCACATCGATGCCGGTTTTCTTGGCGGCATCCGTCAGAGCGGCCTTGATGGCTTCCAGCTTGGCAGTTTCCTCGGCACTCTTGATGCTTTCCTGACCGCCTTCGACCTGGCCGGGGGTCTTGGTGACCTCGGTGACCTCCACGGTGTAACTCAAAGTCTTGCGCACGGCTTCCTTCTGATCAAAGGTCAGCTTTTCGCCCTTGTAGTAAACGCCGTTGTCATCGCCGGTGAAGCCCTCGCCCAGACGGTCGGCCAACTGCGCGTTGGTGAGCGGCTTGGAGTCTTCCGTTTTCTTGACTTTATAGGTATATTCCTTGCCGTCCACGTTTTCCGTATAGACATACTCGCCGGTAACGTTGTTATAGTACTCGTCCTGGAGCATTTCGCCCAGCTTCTCCGAAGAAATCTCGATGACATCCGTCTTGGTCTCGTCGGTGTTCTTGGCAGTGATGCTTGGCAGTTCGATCTCGGTGGTCAGATCCTCATTATTAACATCAACGGTGCCCTTTTCTACCTTGAGCACCAACGTGGTCTCAGTGGTGGTCTTGACCGAGTTGCCGGTGATCTCGTAGTAGGTGACGCGGGTGACGGTGTTGCCGTTCTCGTCGGTGGAGGTCTCTTCCTTTTTCAGGGTGTAGGTGGTCTTGGGGTTGCCCTCTTCGTCCAGCTCTTCCTTCTTCTCCACGCCGCCCTCGGGGACATCCAGCAGCTTGGCAACATCCTCAGCGGACATTTTCTTCGTTTCGGGCTCGCTGGTCTTTTTCAGGGTCAGGGTCTTGGAGTTGCCGTCCTCGGAGGGCTCGACCTCTTTCACGGTGTAATCACCCAGCTTGGCTTTCTCATCGGTGCTCCAGTCCGGGCGCACGTCCTTGCCAAGCTCGTCGTCGAGGTTGATCTCTTCGCCCTTCTTGGTGTCGGTGATGGTGGTTTCGGACTTTGCCTCACCGGTGCCGGTGGTGGTAGTGGTCTGGGTGCCGGTGGTCTCGGTGGGGGTGGTGATGGTGGTGTTGCCGTCCTCGTCCTTGCCCACCACGGATTCGCCCTTCTTCACCTCGGCGTCGGGGTCCACGACGGTGGTGCTGGAAGAGCTGTCGGGGGTCTCTTCCTTGGTGGCCTCGCCAATCTTGCCGTCCTTGCCGGTGGCTTCGTCCTTCTTGCTGTTGTCGATCACGTCACCCTTCACATAGGTGCCGTCGGGGTTCTCAGTCTCGTCCGTCTCGCCGGGCTCTTCCGGCTTCTCAGCGGGCTTGTAGTCGATGATGATATCATCGGTTTTGGTGCCGGGGCCGAACGCGGGAGCCTGATCATCTTTCTTGGCCTCATCGTTCACCGGGGGAACAAACTCTTCCTGCTTTTCCTCTTCGCCCTCGACCTCGCCTTCTGCGGTCTTACCTTCCACAGGGGCGGGCTCGGCCTGCGGGGCAGCGTTATCCTCGACAGAGTCGGGGCCTTCCACAGCATGGGCGGCCATGGGCTGTGCAGCAACACAGGCGGTCAGGGCTACGGACATTGCAGCGAGTTTTAAGTTTTTGTTTGTCATAATGGGTGGCTCCTTTCAAATGGTGTCAAGTCTTTTACGCATTACAACTGTCCCATAGGATGGACATATTTCAAGGCTTACTATCCTGCTTCCTTTATACCATTTTCCGGTGCGGGTTGTCAAGAAAAAATGTGTAGAAACGCATGATTTGTGAAAATATTCCAAAGTCTGAATTGGATATTTTGCACAAATCACAAGAATTTGTTGCAGAAAAAAGAGAAACTGTTGCGGACGTGAAATGATGCGGTTGCGGTACTGGTGCAGAGTGTGCGGATTGTTGCGGAAAACCACTTTTTGAGGGACGGAATTTCTGGCAAAGAACCGGCTGGAATTTCTCCTGCCGCCCTGCTGCAGACGAAAAAAGGCCCCCGGAAACCTGCGTCTCCGGGGGCCTTGCCCTCTTACCTTATATAGGGCAGTCGGCGATCACTGCTTCTGCTTCAGCCGGGCCAGGTAGCTGTCGGCGGCCACGGCGGCAGCGGTGAAGCTGTTGTTCTTCCACCAGTTGATGAGCGCGGCCACGGTGGTGATGCCGGCGGTGACCAGCTGCTCCACAGTGGTGCTCTCGATGGGCAGCACGGGCTTGCCCATTGCGCTCAGCACCTGATTGGTCAGGGCCAGCAGGAGCACAGCGGTGCGGGCCAGGGTAGCGGCGGAGATCTTGTTGCTCAGTTCCATAAATCAGTTCCTCTCTTTCATTCGTTCATGGTTCTCAAGGTCGGCGATGCGGTGGTTGGCCACCTTCATCTGCTCTTCCAGAATGGGCACGCGGCGGGCGAAATTGTTGTGCTCGCGCACCTCGCGGGTCAGTTCTTCGAGCTTTGTGTCGGTCACGGCCTGACTGCGGCTGTTGGCGATCAGCACCCCGATCAGGGTCACGGCACCGGCGATCAGGGCGGACAGGATGCTTTCCATTGGGTTCACCTCCTTCTTAACCTGTCCAGCGGCTTTTGGCGGGGCGGGTGTCCACATGGACCCAGCCCACAGCCCGTCCGGCCCGGGGCGGGTACCGGCCGATGCCGCCGGTGCCGGGCAGGCAGGTCTCTGCATAGGCGGCCAGCTGCTCCACCGGGATGCCCTGCACCCGGATGTCGGCAGCGCGCCCATACAGATGCTGGCTGTAGGTGGCCCCGCCCACGGATTTGTTGTGAGCGGCGGTGCGGTAGCCGCTGGTGATGACTACGGGGCGGCCGAAGTGGTCGCGGATCTTCTGCAGCAGGGCGGCAAGGCTGCTGTCCACGAACACAGGGTCCGAGCCATCTTTGCAGGCAAACTCGGCCACGGTGAAGTTTGCGCTCAGCTTCCGGGTGCCGTCCCGCGTGCGGGACCAGGCTTCAAGCATCGGCTTCCACCTCCGCCAGCAGGGCTTCCACGGTGCTGCGCAGACGGGCGGGCACCTCGTCCAGCGTCTTGATGCCCTTGCGGATCAGGGCTGCATAAATTTTCGCCATCAATTTTCCTCCTTTTCTTCGTACAGCTCGCACAGGGCCACCTGAAGATCGGTGACACTGCTCTCCACGGCGGTCACCTGCGTCAGCAGGTCCGCGAGGGTGGGGTAGTGGTAGCCGGAGAGCCAGAGCTCGATGGCATAGCTGTAGCTCATGCCGCTGTAAGGGCCTTGCACATGCAGCGTACCGTCTGCCTGGAAGGTCATGGTGCATACAACCTCCGCCGGCGTAGTATCAAAGACATGGCTGGTGTTGCCGCCCCGTACCAGGTCAAATTCGGCCCCGGTATAAGTGTCGCATTTTGTCTTGATGTGGACATAGTCCACCCCGTCGGGGATGGAGACATCATAGGTCTTCCACTTGGTGGGGCTTTTTGTGTGGTAGTTCCACACCAGCCGGGGCTCCGACTTTACCGCCACGGCGGCAGCGATCTTGTCATTGAGCGTTTTGGCCCTGAGGGTGCCGTCCGGGGCGATGTCCAGCGCTTCGCCCACCTTGACGCCGCCCAGCTGGGCCGCCGTAGCGGGCGGCAGGCTGTACGGCGTGCCGAATTTGGCGTCGGCCTCCAGCCGGGTATAGTAGGCGGTCAGGTCGGCACCCAGCGTGCGCAGGGCGGCCGTCTTTTCCGCACCGGTCCACCCGGCGGCAGTGCTGGCGGTGGTGAGCGCTTTTTTCACGCCGTAGGGCAGCAGGGCCGGGGTGAGCGGCGCAAAGCCGTCGGTCATGCTGTCCAACTGCTCGGCGGAGGCAGGCACAAGGGTCAGGGTGGCGTCCTCCCGCACAGCCACGCCGTATTGCGGGTCGATGCGCACCGGGCCGGGGGTCTTTGCGTCCGGCAGGGTGCTGCTGCGCACATAGGGCGTCAGGTCGGGCGGGGGCGTAGTGTCGGTGAGCAGGGCACCGGTGTCGGGGTTCACGCTCAGAACCCGCAGCAGGGAGCCGGCTGCCGGCTGCGCAGGCCGGGGCAGGGCACCCACGTCCTGCGCACGCAGGACCACTACACCGCTTTTGCCGTTCACGCTCAGTACCTGACCGTCTGCCGGGGCCAGCTCTTCGGCGCGGGCGGCAGCAGCCTCGGCCCGGGATGCACACCCGGCCGCCGCGGTGCTGCTGGTGCTGGCCTGCCGGGCAGCAGTCTGTGCCTGTGCGGCACTGGAAGTGCAGCGTTCGGCGCTGGCCGAGGCGCTCTGGGCCGCCGTGGCGGCTGTGCTGGCACTTTCCAGCACGCGGGCCACGAACTGCTCGTACAGGGTGGGCGGCAGGTCCTCGGAGCCGCCGTCGGTGGGCAGGGTGGCATAGGTGTCGTACCGGCCGGGGCGGGTGTAGGCGGTGTAGCCGGAGCCGCTCACGGCGGCCAGCATCCACTGCCCACCGGTGCAGCCGGTGAGGCGGCGGTCCACCGTCACGCAGGCATCGCCGTCCAGCGGCACCGGGGCCAGCTGGGTGCCGTCGCTGCGGCGCAGGTACAGGGCAATGGCGCAGTCGGCCCAGCTTTCGGGCAGCTGGAACTGCAGCCGGTCCACGCCTTCCGCGTTCTGTGCGCCCAGGTGCAGGCGGCTGGGCTGCGGCAGGAATTCGGTGCCGCCGCAGGCTCGATGAATGATCTGGATCTTCATGGTTTTGACCTTCCTTTCCGGTTTTTTTATTTGATTGTACGCCGGGGCGCGCGGCAGCAGAAGTGTGTTCTTTTTCTCCGCAGATTTCTGGGCTTCGGCATTTTGCCGGAGGGGTGTTTTTGGGGGTAATTCGGGGGCAATTCCGGGTGCGGAAAATGCCCGGCGGCGGGCCTGGTTTTGTGCAGAAAACTGCGGTATTTGGCCGCTTGTTTCCGTGCGGGAGGGCCAGAAACGGGTCGTTCCGGGGCGTCCGGGACGGATGCAAATGTTAAAAATTCATGAACAGAACGTAGACGAAAAAAGGCGAAAAATCCGGAGGAAATAACTTAAAAAACAATATTTTGCAGGAAACACTGTTAAAATTGCACAAAAAAGAATGTCAAGAATCTAACAAAGTGGAGGCACCCGATTTGACAAATCGGCTCCGGTCTGGTAAGATAATACCGCGCAACGGAGCAACGGACGTTGCAGCGTTTAAATTTTATCTGGATGAAGTGAAATGCCGTCTGAGCGGACGGTACGGTGCAGGCAATGGGGGCCTGTGCCGGGGGACGGAGCAATGTCCCGTTGGAACGGATTCCGACGCAATACGATGCTTGGCTTCCACAGCCGGAAAAGCATCGTATTTGATTGTGGAGCCCCTGGAGCTCCGCAGTCCCGGCGGCCGGGGTGCAATGCAGCATCCGCGGCCGCACCAAAAACAAGAAGAGAGGAGTTGTCTCGTATCGCTTCCGTAAACTTGAAAAAAGCATCCTCGGGCTGCAGATCTGCAGTCTCTTCCCGCGTGCTGGCGTTTTGTGTCATGGTCGTGTGCCTTGTGGCTACCCTTGGTGTGACCGCTGCGAATCTGCGGCTGACCTACGTCACCGACTCCAATGGGGCCAAGCAGGTGATCCTCACCTCTGCCACCGACCCCACAAAGGTCATGAGCCTCTCCGGCATCCAGTCCGAAGAGGGCGACAAGGTCTATTACACGGCGTTCAGCGGCAACCTTGCCACCCTGAACATTGAGCGCGCATTCTCGGTGAACGTCCAGGCCGACGGCCAGACCTACCCGGTGAAGATGGTGTACGGCACTGTGGCCGATGCCTTGCAGCGCGTCGGCATCACCCTGGAGGGCGATGACTACACCGAGCCTGCCCTGGACCGCCTGGTGACCGCAGGCACCCAGATCGTGGTGCACCGCGTGGACTATCAGGACCGCGTGGAAACGCAGGCCATCCCCTATGATACCGAGTATGTCTATACCAGCCTGTACTTCCGCAACACCGGGCGCACCACCACCGTGCAGCACGGTGCCGAGGGCCAGCAGACCGTGACCACCCGCGACCGCTATGTGGACGGTGAGCTGGAGAACAGCATCGTGGTGGATTCCACCACCACCGTGCAGCCCACGAACCATGTCATCAAGACTTACGGCGCGGGCGCACCCGTCTCGCCCCTGACCGGCCCGGACGGCACCACCAATGCCCCTGCTTCCTACAGCAAGGTGCTCACCGGCAAGGCCACCGGTTATTATTCTAAAACCGGCAAGGGCTCTTCCGGCCTTGGCCTTGGCTACGGCACCGTGGCCGTGGACCCGGATGTGATCCCCTACGGCACCAAGCTGTACATCACTTCTACGGACGGAAAGTTCGTGTACGGCTACGCGGTGGCCACCGACACCGGCATCGCGGTGCAGAAGGGTCAGATCCTGGTGGATCTGTTCTATGAGACCTACGCCGAGAGCGTGATCAACGGTGCCATTCAGGTGAATGTGTATGTGGTGGGCTGACCGGTCCGCCGCATGACCCCCCATAACAGAAAAGGACCCCGCAGAGCGGAGCATTTGTACGTTTCTCCCAAAAGAGAGAGGTGCAGAGGCTCCGCTTTTTTCATTGCATTGGTAAGATTCACGATAAATTTTGCAAAAAATTGGCGGGTGTGTATATAAGGGAGAAATATTGAAGAAAAGATTATGGGTATTTTTCCGGAAAAGGCCTTGAAAAACCGGTCGGAATTCTTTAATATAAAAGAGTAAAAAGCTACAGGTGCGCGTATGCGGATCTGTACGGGGAGGAGCAGTCTATGAAACCGACCGAAGAAAAGATTCAGGGCAATGCATCGGATCTGCCGGTGTATCTGTTCAAGCAGGGCAACAACTGCGAGGCCTATCGTTACTTCGGCGCACATCTGGAAACACGCGCAGGCGAGCCCGGCGTCGTGTTCCGCGTATGGGCACCGCACGCTGTGGCTATCAGCGTGGTAGGCGACTTCAACAGCTGGAAGCCCGGCAGCCACCCCATGCACAAGGTGGATGGGGATTCTGTGTGGGAATTGTTTATTCCCGGCATGAAGGAATTCGACGTTTACAAATACTGCGTGACTACGCGTGCAGGCGACCTTATCTACAAGGCTGACCCCTATGCGTTCCACGCCGAGACCCGGCCGTCCAACGGCAGCAAGGTCTATGATATCTCCGGCTTTGCCTGGCACGATGAGGCCTGGCAGGCCGCCCAGAAGAAGGCCGATGTGATCAACGGCCCCATGAACATCTACGAGATGCACGTCGGCAGCTGGAAGATGAAGGAGGGCAACAAGCCCTACAACTACGCAGAGCTGGCCGACCAGCTGATCCCCTACATCACCGAGATGGGTTATACCCATGTGGAGCTGCTGCCCGTGATGGAATATCCCTTCGACGGCAGCTGGGGTTATCAGGTCACCGGCTATTTTGCCCCCACCAGCCGCTACGGCACTCCCAAGGACTTCATGTCCTTTGTGGATAAGCTGCACGCAGCCGGCATTGGCGTGATCATGGACTGGGTGCCTGCCCACTTCCCCAAGGACCAGTTCGGCCTGTACAACTTTGATGGTGAGCCCTGTTATGAGGACCCCAATCCCAAGCGCGGTGAGCACAAGGAGTGGGGCACTATGGTGTTCGACTTCGGCCGCAACGAGGTGCAGAGCTTCCTGATCTCCAGCGCCCTGTACTGGCTGGAGCAGTACCACATCGACGGCCTGCGGGTGGACGCTGTGGCTTCCATGCTGTATCTGGATTACAACCGTAAGCAGGGCGAGTGGGAGCCCAACAAGGACGGCGGCAAGGAGAACCTGGAGGCCGTGGCCTTCCTGCGCAAGCTC
>UMIM01025978.1_pt1 | contig 11547 bp, 8 predicted proteins | sample 1965831 | NCBI WGS metagenome assembly UMIM01 (sample SAMEA4836125, study PRJEB28245) | human gut metagenome | biome: gut microbiome; material: fecal sample | place: Denmark | collected 2008 | reverse complement strand
TGAGAGCCGTAAGCGACGAGTCGACTGTGCTGGCTGAAGCTGCCACAATGCCAATGATGAACAGCACCACCACGACAGAACCCAGCTCGCCCGTGGCGGCAAACATGGGCAGCAGTTCGTCTGGACTGTCGGGCAGGGGCATGCCTTTGCGTCCGGCAAGCATCATGAGCAGTACGCCGAGAGAGAGAAACAGCAGATTGACGGGCACGAACGCAAAGCCGTAAGTGCACATGTCCTTGCGTGCCTCGGCAAGAGTCTTGCACGTAAGGTTCTTCTGCATCATGTTCTGGTTAAGTCCTGTCATGACAATCACGATGAAAGCTCCGCTGACAAGCTGTTTCCAGAAGTTTTGTGTCGTCATCCAGTCGTCAAACACAAACATGCGGCTGTGGCTGTCGGCAACAACAGCCTTTGCAGCCTCGCTTAAGTTCATGTCGAGTTCTCCGGCCACCTTTATTATTATCAGCACCAGCGCACCTAGCATGCATGCCGTTTGCACAGTGTCGGTCCATACCAGAGTCTTTATTCCGCCTTTGTGAGTATAGAGCCATATAAGGAACATCAGCACGGGCACGGTGACGGCAAATGGCACATTATAGGCATCGAGCACAAAGCGCTGCAGGATGATGCACACAACGTAGAATTTCACTGCCACGGCCGTTAGGTCAGACAGAATGAAAAATGCGGCTCCCGTCTTGTACGACCGCGTCCCGAGGCGTTCGCGCAGGTACGAATATATTGTGGTAAGATTTAGTCTGTAGTATACAGGCAGCAGGATGAAGGCTATGGCAAAATATCCCAGTATGAATCCGATGCACGTCTGCATGTAGGTCATGTCCATGTGCATCGCCATGCCCGGCACGGAAACGAAACTGGCACCGGACACCGATGCGCCAATCATGCCGAAGGCAACCATGTACCATGGCGATTTGCGGTTGGCGCGATAGAATGTTTCATTGTCGGCCTTACGCGATGTTAGCCGGCTTATGCCGAAGAGAACGGCAAAATAAATCAAGACAGTAATCAGAATAAGCATAATGCAAAGGTAGTGTTTTTTTGTAAACAACAAAGATACTTCAGTGTTTTATTTGTAACCGGCAGAGCTTGTTCGCAGTTAATTTTGTCACAAAAATCCGTTTATCGGCCTTTTTTGCCGTTATATAATAAGGTATGGAATCATATTGTAAGTTTTTTGAATAAATTATTTGAAATTTTCTTGTTTTTTATAAAGAAAAATATTAAATTTGTCGTCGTAAGATGTTGAGAGTAACAAACGGAAATATAAATTGAGATATAAAGGGGCATAAGAGGTCTATGCTGCAAGAAAAAGAGATGCCACACATGGTGGTATAATATCTAGATAGACGTGGTTGGCAAACCGCTGCAGCCTCTTAATCTGGCAACAAAAGAGCCATTGAAAAACTTTTCTCGTGTTCTGTGAATAGTGTTGCAGATAGAAGTTTGACAATAAGCATGCATGGATGGACATCCCCGACGAGGTGCTCGATATGCGTAAATATTAACGTTCAGCACCACTTGAGGATATGCGCTTGAAAAGGCACTCGATATTCGGCTCCTGATATCTGCCACGCCATGGCGGCAAACATACGTGAGGCAGCTAAGTGCAGATAGAGGAGAACAGAAGGTGATATTGCTTAATCTAAGCGGCCACGGCCTAACAGACATGACTGCTTATGATCAGTATTTCAACGGAGACCTGATTAACTGTTCGTTGTCCGATGACGATATTAAGAAAAACATAAATGCTCTTGATTCCATAGGCTGAAATGCTTAAATATTGTCCGGTCATACGGATTGATGAAAATGACTTGATGATTATTTATAATATGGTTGATGGAATATAGAGACAAAGTTGATGGATGTTGAAATTTAGGTTGATATAAATTATTGGGAATAAGTTGTGTATAGCCGAATCTTGCAGTGATGCAAGCGGCACAGTGTCTTTATATTCAGTTGTAGTAAGGAGGGACTTGCATAAAAACATTTATGGCGAGACGGGTGCTGATAAACAAAACACGGATTTACCATACAATGTAATTTTACTCATAGTCACAATTATGCAGTTGTTAGTCATTATGTTTTTTTGCATACTCTCTTTACAATGATAATAAATGGAAAATGATTGATTTTCAGATGTAACACTCGGCTCAAATCCAATTCTGATTTGAGCCGATTTTTGTTTTATTGAATCTGTATCAGCCGCGATAATACTGCAACTATATTTGAATTTGCTCTTAAATTGGCAAGATGTTTCTTGTCTGTATATATTGTTCTGATTGACAATAAGTAATGACGGAATAAAAATATATGTTGATGATAATGTCATTATGGATACATTGGTAGGATAAACTCGCAGAGTCGTAAATATCGAATGCGATTATTGGCTATTGTGTCTATTTTAGGTCGTTTGGGTGTTATTCACGTTTGTATTTTCATGCTATATCTAAGCCAAATCAGTCTTGACATGATGAATGTGAAGAGCCATATCAATCTCTGCATTTTGGAGTGATGATATGACTCTTCAGATATTTAAATGATGTAATCGGTTATTTCAGTCCCCATGCTTTAATGGCTATGCTGCTTTCCACCTTGTTCTCCGTATCGTCAGGCAGATTGCAGAAGAAGTCGATGCCCGTAAGTTCTTCGAGCCGGTCTATCGTAACTGCATATAGTGAAAGCGGGTCGTCTGTCCGCCATTCGTCTTTTTTCTGTTCGGCCCAGAATCCTATAGCTCTATAGCCCTCGCTGTTTTTTAGAAGGCATGCCATGAAGAAATATTTTGGTACGATAAGTTTACCCTGTATTCTTGAAATTATCTGGTCTTCATTGTCTATTGTTCCTCCTTTACAGACGTATAGCGTATCAGTCTTTGCTCTGGGAGTCCATGAACGTACCTGATCCTCCATTCTTACCCATAGGCCTTCGCCTTGATCCTGACCGCTGTTTGTGTAGCCGTTAAATTTGTGATATTGCGGCTGCATGTTGGTCATGTAGAAAGTTTGGTAGTTTGCATCATAAGAAAATTTCCTGTCGGCGTTAGGGCAGATGTGCCCATGTTCATACCCGGAGCCATAATAATAGTCTTCAGCCCAATAATACTCTGAGTCGAGGCTGGGGTCGTTATGATAGCTGTCAGTCACACGGCTGTAATTTCCGGTGTAGCCTTGGTGCATCTGATAGCACGACCAGCGCTGCGATTTCTTGCTACAGTCCCATTCGACACAATAGTTGATTTCGTCTTTGTCATATTGTTTATCGCCTTTGGTCCTGTATATGAGAACTATGCTGTTGCCTCCTTTCAGGCGTGGAAATTCAAGTCGGGTGACAGCATTGTCTGTGGTAATCTCATTCTTATTGAGATTTATCTCTTCTTTTCCGCTCCCTCCGTTGTCGTTGTCGTCATTGCTGCATGAGACTGTCAGCAGAATAAATGACGGCAGAATTATTGCGAGTTTGAGCAGGGCTGTTTTGCTAAAAATACTTTTTACAGACATAAATTTACTAATAACTATGATGGTATGATAATGAACAATCCGCATAAGCCAGCAAGAAAAAGATGCGGAAAGAGTAGAAATGTCTTTAGACAAAAAGTGCGCTTAAACGTATATGCAACTACGCCCAAACGCACTTTGTATGTTAATCGAAATATGGTAATCTATTATTTGCGAGCTTTACCATAGCGGCTCATGAACTTGTCTACGCGACCAGCTGAGTCAACGAGCTTGCTCTTACCTGTATAGAACGGGTGAGATGTGCTTGAAATTTCGACTTTTACCACCGGGTAAGTTTCGCCTTCAAATTCTACTGTCTCTGTAGTCTTGCATGTAGAACGTGTAAGGAACATATCGCCGTTGGACATATCCTTAAATACGACGGGGCGATAGTTTTCTGGATGAATACCTTTTTTCATTTTGTTCTTAAATATTGTTGTTAAAAATATAATTACACATTACAGGCTGCAAAAATACGAAGATTTCCGCAGCCTGCCAAATGTTTTGGTAATAATTTTTATAAATTATTTTATAATGACTGTTCCTCCCATGCTCAAGGTGAAGTCGTCGATGAGGACATCTCCGCCAGGATTCTTAGAGTTCATAATCACTACGCAATATGTTCCGTCTGCATCAATAGTAAAGGTGTGTGTAACTTTTACCCATTCGCTGCTTGTAATGTCATTTGTGTAGTCGCCATAGAAATAGTTGCCTACTTTTCCGTCTGTAACAGGTACGTATCCCGGACGTACTGATGCTCCTGCAGATGTGGCAGCCTTGGCATAGAATGTCATTGTGTATTCACCGGCTTTGAGCTCTATTTCTTTGTATGATATACGCTTGTTGTATTTTGAATCTCCGGCAACTTTTACTGAATATGAACCGCTGTGAGCGTCTGTACTCATAGAGAGTGTTGCATTTCCGGCTGTAGATGTTGTCGACCAGTTGTTGGGAAGACCTGACACCCATGCCTCAAAGTCGCCATTGGGAGCTGTAAGATCGCCTGTGTCTCCGCCCGGCTGCTCTTCTACTGAACCGTCTTTTACAGAAAGTTTCTTAACTTCCCATGTTGATGACTGCTGGTCGTTGCATGTATGGCGCAGTGCTATAACAACCTTGCTTCCAATATACTCAGCAGGAATGTTGACGCTCTTTTCCATAAAAGTGAAGCTTGTGCCTAAGCCGTTTGTGTCATATTCGAGCATCTTCCATGTTGCAGTCTTTACGTCGCCGTTGTAATCTTTGCTTATAACGATAGAGTTGTTGGCGTTGATGTCACCCTTCTCATAGTTGATGGCATGATTAATGGTGATATATGCCTCTGTTGTGCTTGTAAGGTCGATTACAGGGCTTACGAGATATGTAACACCTGCCTGGTTCTCTTTAGAGCCGTCTCCGTTGAAATCCTGGAAACCTGTAACCATGGCGCTTGAGTAGTCGTTATACCATTTAAGGCTTCCGCTTGCAGACTGTGATGTAAATGAACCAAGTGAAGAAGAGAAATCCTGGTCGATATATGTGCCGTCAGGAGTTTCGCTGCCGCCTTCTTCAGGTGCCTTGCCTTCCTGAACCTTGATGCTCTTAACCTCCCATGTTGATGACTGGCTTTCTGAGCAGGTGTGGCGCAGTGCGATAACAACCTTGCTTCCCATGTATGATGCAGGGATGTTTACGCTCTTCTCGCAGAATTCGAAACCTGAGTTCAGACCGTCTGTATTGTAGCTTAACGGCTCCCATGTGGCTGTGTTTACGTCGCCTGAATAATCCTTGCTTATCAGGATAGTGTTGTTTGTATTGATGTCGCCTCGTTCGTAGTTAAGCGCATGGTTGATGGTTATGTATGCGTTTTCAACACCAGTGAGGTCGATTTCGGGGCCAACAAGATATGTAACTCCGGCCTGGTTCTCTTTCTGACCGTCGCCATTGAAGTCCTGGAATCCTGTAACCATAGCGCTTGAATAGTCGTTGTACCATTTGAGCGAGCCACTTGCTGATACAGATGTGAAGCTGCCTAACGAGTTGGTGAAGCTTTGGTCGAGCAGTACGCCCTCAGGCAAAACTACCTCACCACCGCCGCCTGCGTTGGGATCGTCATAAGGAGCGGGAACGTCTTCGCAACTTGTGAATGAGAATGCTGCCATAGCGAGGGCAAGCACTGAAAATAATATCTTTTTCATAACTGTTGTTCTTTTATTGTTTTGTTAAATGTTTTTTATTCTGATATTTTGAAGTCTGAGTCAGAACGCATCAGTATCTGCCATGTGTTGCTGTAGCGTGTGAAGATACCTGTTATGTCAAGTTTCTCCTGTGGCATTACTGTTCCGGCAAAGTCGGCATACGTGCTTGAGCGTACTACGAATTCGTTTGAAGAGAATCCTTCTATTGGACGGCTTACGCCGTTGCCGCCGTCTTTCTCTGATTCAGGTGCAAAAGTCTTCACGCCGTCGGCATCTTTGAGTCTTACACCCTTTACAACCATGAGGCGTCCGCAGTTCTCTTTCATGTAGCTGGCATCTTTTGCCTTGCTGATGTCAAACTCGAGAGTGTCTATCTTTGACGCATCAGCTGCGCCCATCAGCTTGAAGTGCTGTTGCCATACAGTCTTGTTCATTCTGCTCGGGAATGTCTTTCCGCTGGCATTAGTATACGGAGTGCCGATTTGCGGCTGGTAGCCGTAGGTTCCGATATAGAGGTCTTTCAGGTTTACAAGTATTTCCTGACCTACAGGCAGAAATCCGAAGAGTCCGCCCTGAGAGATGCAGATAAGTATTGCTCCTGTGCCGTCGTCGACAGCCACTTCGCTATAGATGTTTCCGCCAATGTCGTTTCCTGTTACGCGGGCCTTTATCTGCAGGTCGTCTGTTATGCGCGCCGTGTCGTTCTGGTTGGCCAGGGTTGATGCATATTTGGCTTTTAGGTCGGCAATAGATATTACGTTTGTCTCCTGTATGTCGTTATTGCCGTAGGGCGCGGTGTCTCCTGTCGGGTCGCTCCAGTCTTCGTCCATGCATGATGTAACTGAAAGTCCGAGGGCCAGCGTGAGCATTATCAGTTTTATATATTTAATTTTTTTCATCGTCTTTTGATTTTTAGAATCTGTAAGTAATGTTCAGCATGCCGTTAGTCCCGTAAGCATAGAATTTCATCGGGTTCTTAGAGAAGCGGTATGCGCGGATGTTGCCAGAGCTTGTGTAGTCGCTTCTGCTCTGCTCATATCCTCCGGTGCAGAGGTTCTGGTTGTTCAGGATGTTTGTAACCATGAGGTTGATAGAGAGCGATCCACGTTTCAGATAGATGCTTCGGCCGATTGATCCGTCGAGCATGAATCCGCCGTGGCCCTGTGCCTGCTCTAATGCAGATGCGCGCACGTTGCCTTCATTGTCGTAGATGTCGCCTACAGCCTCCTGACGTGCGTTGAGTGTGCTCTCGTATCTGTAGCATGGAGAATAAGAGAGGTAGATGCGGTCGTAGTAGTTGCAGCTGAGGTCGAGATACCATCCGCCGCTGTGATAGCTCAAGCCGAGGCTTGCTGCTGTGAGCGGTGTGCCAGAGTCGCGCATGCCTTTGTTGTATACTATTTCGTCGGTGTAGAGCGCGCTTGTTGAGTTCATGTAGCGTACATGAGCGTTGTTCTTGATTTTGGCGTCGCTGATAGTACCGATAAGCTTGATGTCGAATGCGCTTGTAACCTTGAACTTAAGTCCGGCTTCAACTCCGTAATACTCTTTCTTCATGTCTGTCAGAGATACGTATGAGAACGAGTTGATATCGTCGAAGTAGAAGTTCTGCCAGTCGGTTACGTTTGTCAGATAGCTATAATAAGCGTTGATGTTGGCATGCAGCCATGATGTCTGCAGCTGATAGCCGATTTCGGTGCTGAACACGCGCTCGTTCTTGAGGTTGAGCACGAAGTCGTTGTTGATTTCAGGAGATGCAAACGCATTTCTTGCCTGAGGTGCGCGGTGCTCATATCCGGCTCCGAAGGTCAGCGTGTTGCCGCGTCCGAGATTGAAGCTTGTGCCGAGTTTGAATCCTCCGTCGAGGAACTGGGCTGTCTTGCTCTTGCCGTAAGAATTGTTGGCTGCCATACCATTACGCATTCTACCGTCGCGCTGCATGCTGGTGTATCCCAGTTTTGCTGCTATGGTGTAATGCATAATGCCGAAGTTCTCGCTGTAGCTCGACCATATTTTGCCGTTGTTTACGAGCAGGTTGTAGTCGTAGCCGAATCTGTCGCCCTCTCTTACCACACCGTTGCGGTTGTTAAGGTCGTACTGTATTTCGTCGGCGTTGCGGTCGTATGTTCCCAGGGCGTATGTGTTTATGTTGTGATATGTGGTAGCTCCGAGCAGGTCTTCCATCGTCTGATAGTGCATGCCTTTGTTTGTAGATGCGATGATACCTAAGTTGAGCTGACTGTTCTTGCTGAGCTGCTTGTTCAGCGTTGACGCGAGTGATACTGTCAGCGCGTCGTTGTGCTTGGCCTGGATGTAGTACATGGCGTCGGCTCCCTGTGCTGAAACCTGGCGGTTAGAATAGTACAGGCGGTCCCAGTTTATCTGGCGGTTGGCCTTCGACGAAGTCCAGTAGTTGTATGCCGTGTTCCAGTCTGCCAGGCATTGCTCTGTGCGGTTGGTGGCGTCGGTCTCGTCCCATACGTCATAGTAGCTGCTCGGCATGTTCTTCCAGTAGTTGGGGTGTGGGTTGTCAGCATTGTTGTAGTTGAGCTTTGTGCTCTTATACATGCTGTATTTTCCCATGAGCGACGTGGTAAGCTTTGTCTCGTCGTCAATCTTCCAGTCCCATGTCAGCAATGCTGTAGGGGCAAAGTCTGTCACGATGCGCGAGTTGCGCTTCTTGCCGTTCTGATATCCCCAGTAAGGGTTATAGTAGCGGTCGTTTGCCAGCCAGTACATCTCGTCAGTACCTGCACCCTGTGATGCACGCTCCGTGGGGTTGCCCCATGTTACTAACGAGAGCGAATGTGCGCCGTCGCCGAACACCTTCTGCACGCCGAGGAAGTAAGAGAGCGAGTTGTAGAATGTTCCCTCAACATATCCCTCGTTGGCCCAGCGGTAAGTCACGTTGCCAGAGAAGGCCCATCCCTTGCTGTTGAGTCCTGAGTTGAATGTGTACATTCCGCGCAGGGTGTAGTTGCGGTTTGCGCCGCTCAGCGTCAGCCTGTGGCCTGTGGGCATGGCAGCCGGGCGGAAGTTATAGTTGTTTGCACCGCCCATTGACGGCATGGCAAAGTTGTTGCTCTCAAAGGGCAATGAGAATTCCATATTGCGTGTCTGCTGGTTGAGTCCGCCTACGACCGAATAGCGGAACTGTCCAGACTCGATGTCGTTCATCGGTACGCCGTTAATGTAGATGTCGTTGAATTTCTGGTCGAATGCACGGTAGCGGAAACGCATAGGTGAGAACAGATATCCAACCTCGCTTGCATAGATGTTTGAGTTAGAGTTCACTATGGTTACGTTTTGTGACATGTCATCGTCTTCGCCCAATTGTGCCTCCGTGAATGTGAATGCCGACTCACTCAAGACGGCACCCCTTTGCCCTATGGAATCGCTTTGCGCATGCAGCAAAGGCGTATAGCATAAAGCAATCACTGCTAATTTCAGCTTTTTTTGCATAATAATGGTTTTAGGTAATAAACTTTTGGCAAAGATAATTTTTTTTAGATAAACATCAAAAATAAAACAAAAAATAATCTTTTTGCTTGCTTCTTTTTGTGTTAAATTTAATCAGAGTGTAATATCTCCACGTTCATTGGCCTTGAATAGCCCGTTTTTACTAGCTTTATGCAACTTTAACGAGCGGTGTTCTTGCAGTTTGCTTTTTTGTTCTATTTTTCGCATGCCACGGTTTTTATGCAGTTTTAGCCTGCGTTTTTTCCAATGGTGTTTTGTATTCTTTCGTGCAGTTTTTTGTCCGTGTATTATAGTTGGCAAAATGCCGTTTTGCAAAAGGTGGTCTTTTGGCTTCCGAAAGACCACCTTTTACATTGCAATATGCCACCTTTTGCAGCCTAAAAGGATACCTTTTATAATGCTGTTTGTAACTTATTGTATGTCAGTGTGTTATCTCTTTGTGTGTGAGCGCCGTGCGCACGGCTGTCTTTGTCCGGCTTTTGGCTTGTGCGTATGTGCAGTTCGGCCAGCGTGTTCCATGCAGATTTTGAGTTGTGTTGAGGCTTGCCGTGATTTTGCCGGGTGCGTCAGTCTTGGGCCGATGCGTTGTTTTGGGCCGATGCGGGCTTTAAGTTGCAATATGGGCACATGCTGGCGTGCTGTGATGTATCCTTCAGGTTTCTCCCGGTTGGCGCTGATGTGGGTTTTGGGCGCAGTGTGTCATTATTGTTACTTGTTTTCTACAAATTTGTTTCAAAATCCGGATAATCAAAAAATAAAGTATCTAATTTTTTGAATTATCTTTAAGTTGCATTATCTTTGCAAAAATAACCACCACCTCCGAAAAGCCATGCTTTCAGCATTGTCATGGGGGATAAATCAGAAAATTGTATTGAAGAAACAATGATTTTTATATTATGAAAAAGTTTAATCTGTTAATTGTTTTGTCTCTCTGGCTTGTTGCCGTGAGCAGTTTTGCACAGAAAAAATACTCAGTGTATGCCGTAGGTTTCTACAATCAGGAAAACCTTTTCGACACATGTCATGATGAAGGCAAGAAAGACTATGAGTATCTGCCCACAGGTTCGTCGCGCTGGAACGGTCTTAAGTATTCGCATAAGTTGCGCAATATGGCCAAGGTGCTGGCCGATATGGGCACCGACGTGCTGCCTGACGTGGGATGTGCTGTGATAGGACTGTCTGAGGTTGAAAACGCCAATGTGCTCAACGACCTTACGGCGCAGGAGCCTCTTCGCGCGCGTGGATATAAATATGTACATATTGAAGGACCCGACAGCCGCGGTATCGACTGTGCGCTGCTCTACAATCCGTCTATGTTCACAGTCAATAAGTCTACGCTGCTGCCATACATTCCCGACGAGACCATGCCTGCCAACTTCCGCACGCGCGGATTCCTCACCGTTACCGGCGAGCTTGCAGGCGAGCCTGTTACGGTCATCGTGTGCCACTGGCCGAGCCGTTTCTCAGGATCTTCATATCGTGAGAGGGCTGCACAGCTCGTCAAGAACATCAAGGATTCGCTCGTCAGCGAGAATCCGGCAATGAAGGTGCTCGTTATGGGCGACATGAACGACGACCCGACAAACAAGAGCATGAAAGACATATTGGGAGCAAAGGCCGAAGTGAAGGACGTAAAGGACGGCGACATGTATAATCCGTGGTATAACATCCTGACCAAGCAGGGCGTGGGCACGCTCTCATATCAGGGCTCATGGAATCTTTTCGACCAGATAGTGCTTACGCCAAACATGCTTAACCGCGACGGCAAGAAAGACTTCTCGACACTGAAGTTCTGGAAGAATCAGATATTCCGCCGTGACTATCTCTTCAACAATGAAGGAAAATACAAGGGCACGCCTAAGCGTACACACGGAGGAGGCATCTGGCTCGACGGATACAGCGACCACCTGCCTGTTGTTGTTTACTTGGTAAAAGAGCAGAAATGAGCGTAACAGAAGAACATCCGCTAAGGCCTTTTCTGCCTGAAAACACACGGTTGCTGATGCTCGGCAGTTTTCCGCCGGCACGCAACCGTTGGTGTATGGATTTCTTTTATCCCAACTTCATCAATGACATGTGGCGCATATTCGGCCATATATTCTTCGGCGACAAATTGCATTTTGTAGACAGTGAGGCGAAGACTTTCCGACGTGAGGACATCATCAGTTTCCTTAACGAAAAGGGCATAGGTCTCTACGACACGGCGTGCAAGGTGTGCCGCACAAAGAATACGGCATCAGACAAAGACCTTGAGATTGTTGAAGCCACCGACCTCGGCTCGCTGCTGGCCTCCATACCAACATGTCGCGCCGTGATAACCACGGGACAGAAGGCCACAGACACATTTGCCTCTTACTTCGGAATAAAGCAGCCGAAGG
>UMIM01039816.1_pt1 | contig 11553 bp, 9 predicted proteins | sample 1965831 | NCBI WGS metagenome assembly UMIM01 (sample SAMEA4836125, study PRJEB28245) | human gut metagenome | biome: gut microbiome; material: fecal sample | place: Denmark | collected 2008 | reverse complement strand
GAGGAGACCGGCATGTTCTGGCAGGTGATGGACCACCCCGGCGTGGAGGGCAACTATCTGGAGACCAGCGGCACTGCCCTGTTTGCCTACGCGGTGCTCAAGGGCGTGCGCCTGGGCTACCTGCCCAAACGGATGGCTGCCTGGGCCGAGAAAGCCTTTTACGGCACCTGCGACAAGTACCTGTCCAAGAATCCGGATGGCAGCCTGCAGCTGGGCGGCATCTGCCTGGTGGCCGGTCTGGGCGGCAAGGACCACCGCGACGGCTCTCTGGCCTACTACTTCAGCGAGCCGGTGGTGTGCAACGACGCCAAGGGCGTCGGCCCGCTGGTGCTGGCCTACACCGAAATGATTGCCCGCAAGAACTGATCCTTCTGCGCGGCATTCCCTGTTTTTTCCTGCGGCGTCTGCTTTTTGCGGACGCCGCTTTTTTTGCGCAAAAAGGGGACGGGCAGCGTCCTGCGCTGCCCGTCCCCGGTTTTTTTATAAAGCCTTACTGTGCCTTTGCCAGAGCCTGTGCCACAGCCTCACGGAAGCCGTCGGAGGTCATGGTAGCGCCGGAAGCTCCATCGATCTCTGCGCTGTTGGCAGCAATGGCGTTCTGGATCAGCTTGTCCAGAGCCGGTGCGCCAATGTCAGAGGACTCGGCATGGGAGTTGACCACGATGTCCGAGATCTTGCCGTCGGTGATGGTCACGGTCACTTCCATGTCGCCGGTGCCGTTCTCCAGAGACATGCGGTTGTACTTGCCGTAGTCTGCATCAAAGATGGACCATGCAACGTTGCCGGTCTGGTGCATGACATTCATGCTCTTGCCCTGCACCCAGGTGCCCTCGTTCATGAAACGGTGGCCTTATGCTGCGCCGCCTGCAGGAGTACGACCAGGCCCACAGCACCGCCCTGCTGCACACCCTGTGCGTCTACCTGCTGCAGGAGCAGAACCTCCATGCCACGGCCCGGCAGCTTTTCATCCACCGCAATACGCTGGTGTACCGGCTGCAGCGCATCCGCACCCTGCTGCAGCTGGATTTGGATGACGCCGCCGTGCGCAATGTCCTGCGCACCGGCTGCATCCTGCTGGAATACTATCAGGGTGCCTTCTGATTTTTCGCACAAAACAAGCCCCGGCACAGTCTGCATTCCACACTGTGCCGGGGCTTCATTGGTTTGTTTTCGTTACAGGGTCTCTACGCGGTCAAACAGGGAGCCTGCGGCCTCCACCGCGTCCCTGCTTCCAAAGGTCACCTTCACACCGGCAGCCATGGCATCGGCCAGACCGGCGGCCTGCTCTTTGAGCAGAGCTGCGTCCACGGCACACAGGGCCTTGCGGTCGGCAGCCTTCATCGCCTCGGTGATGCCGCAGAAATACTGCCGGTCCAGCTCCCGTGCCTCGGCGCGGGGCTTGCGGGGCGTGTCCAGCTTGGCCACGGCACCCACGATCAGGTCGTTCAGGTCCTTTTCGGTGTAATCGCGGGCGGCCAGCTCCGCCGGGCCCTTGGCAAAGGTGTCGTAGCTCTCGGTCAGGTGGGGGTCCCGGTAGGTGTACAGGTACTCCACGCCGTCCGACGACAGCATGCCGGTGCCGTAGGCGCCGCCCACCTCGCGGATGTTGTGCCACAGGTATTCGTAGCTCATCACGCGGGCCAGCACCTTGCGGTCGCTGCGGCGCTCCATGGGCCACACCTGCACCGCGTAGTTCACGCCGCCGTCAATAATAAAGGCCTCGTTCACCGGCGGGGTCAGCGGCTCCGCATAGGGCTGCGCCGCGTCGCGCTCCTGCGCCGCAAACCGGCTGCCCGGCAGCAGGGTGCGCAAGGTGTCCAGCGCCTGCTCCGAGCCGTGCAGGCTCACGGTGAGCTGGGCGTGCTGCAGCACCTGGGCCCGCAGGGTTTCCAGCTTTGCGCCAAGGCCTGCCCAGTCGGCCTTTTCCAGCAGATCGCACAGGAAGCGATAATAGCTTACGCCGCTGCATCGCTCGCTGGCCGCGTTCTCCACATTGTAGTGGGCACTGGCACGGACCGCCGCATAGGCGTTGCCCTGCTGGATGAACTGCTGTTCCATGTTCAGTTTCTGCTGGCTCAGCACCCGGGCAAAGGCGGCTTCCGCCGCCGGGCCGGTGAGCTGCGTGTCATACAGCCACTCGCCGCCCAGCTCCACGGCCTTTTGCAGGCTGCGTTCCAGCAGGCTCAGGCTCATGGTCAGTTTGGCATGGCAGGGTGCGCCCTCCTGCCGGCCGGTCCAGAAGTCCAGCAGTACGCGGCTGTCGCCCAGCCAGGTGCTGCGCAGGGTGTTCAGCTGCTGGGCCGTGTGGGTCGGCGTGTCCAGCTCGTCCAGCACATCGGTGAGCAGGTCCAGATACGGCAGGTCCTCCGGGGCCACATGGCCCAGGTCATAGTAGAAATTCAGGTACAGGCTGCCCGCCGAGGGGTGGCGCAGCACCGTGGCACCGGCCACCTGCTCGGTCTGCCCGGCCGCGCTGGGGGCACCTTCGCCCAGGTCGGCCACGGTCAGCGGGTGATCCAGCACCAGTTTAGCGTCGGTGCGGGCCGAGGCCTGTGTCTCTTCCTGCTTCTTGGGCAGGGTGGGCACCTGCAGCACCTGCACCGGAGCCGGGGCAAACAGGCTGCGCAGCAGCTCGTCGAACCAGCCGTCCGCCATCTTGCTGCGCAGGGAGGCAAACAGCTTGTCCGTGTGCAGCAGCAGGGCGGGGTCCCCGGTGTGCAGCCAGCCCGTGGAAGCGTTGATGGCGTCCAGCACGCCGTCCGGCAGGCTGCCCGGCCGCTCCAGCGAGGCAAACTCTGCCGAATTCAGCGAGGCCAGCAGCAGCTCCTGCGGGATGCCCCGGGCCAGTACGTCATCCACTGCCTTGCGCACCGCCGGGGCAAACTTGCGGGCGCTCTCTTCGGTGGCACCCCGCAGCACCAGCTCCAGCGTGGGCTGCAGGGTACTGTCATCAAAGCCCATGTCGATGTCCGCACCCAGCTTTTCGGCCAGCAGGGCCGCTTTCAGGGGCGAATTGTTGGTGCCCAGCAGCGCGTCCAGCAGGATCTCCACACCCAGCTGCCGTTCCCGGTCCGCAAAGGCACCGGTGTACCAGGCCAGTGCGCACTGCACCTCGTCCGGCTCCGGATTCTCGGTGTAATAGGGCAGCTCCACGCAGGTGCCCGGCTGCTCGTCCTGCACCGTCAGGCGGGGGCGGGTGATGGTCCTGGGCATCCGGGACAGGTAATCGCGGTCCAGCATTTCCAGCTTTTCGGCCATGTCCATCTTGCCGTACAGGGTGATGCAGCAGTTGTCCGCGCTGTAGTGGCGGCAGTACACCCGCTGATATTTCTCATAGGTCAGCGCCGGGATGCTCTCCGGGTCGCCGCCGGACACAAAGCCATAGGCCGTGTCCGGGAACATGGCACGCTCCAGCGCATTCTGCAGCTGAGCGTCCGGGGTGGCAAGGGCCCCCTGCATCTCGTTGTACACCACGCCGCTCACAGTGCCGTCGGCATCCCGGTGCCAGCCCTCCTGCTCGAACACAGCCCTGTCCACCATGGCCAGCGGGCAGAACACCGCGTTCAGGTAGACATCCATCAGGTTTCTGAAATCCGTCTCGTTGGGAGTGGCAAAGGGGTACACGGTCTTATCCGGGAAGGTCATGGCATTGAGGAAGGATGCCATGCTGCTCTTGAGCAGCTGCAGGAACGGCGAGGCGACCGGGTATTTTTCGCTGCCGGCCAGCACCGAGTGCTCCAGAATATGAAAAACGCCGGTGTCATCGGAGGGGAAGGTGCCGAACCCGATGCCAAAGGCCTTGTTGTTGTCCTCATTTTCCACCAGCAGGATGGTGGCCCCGCTCACGTCGTGGGTGAGCACGGTCAGGGTACCGTGCTGCTCGGGGCAGTCCTCTGTGCGGACGAGGGTATAACCGGGAACCTGCTTCATCGCTTTATTCTCCTTTGTGTTTTTGGTCTGGCCCTATTGTATCATTCACCGTTCCAAAACACAATTGCCGGTTTGTAAACAATAACCCAAAAAGGCTCCCCTGTGCATGCACAGAGGAACCTTTTGAAAAAACGTGTGTTACACCTGCTTGGCGTGTTCCGTCCGGCACGACACCCGGAACAGCACAAAGCCGATGACGAACAGCACCGCGATGCTGCCCACGCCCACGTTGGCACTGCCGGTGAGCTGGCTGCCCACACTGACGATCATGGTGCCCAGGAAGGATGCCCCCTTGCCGCAGATGTCGAACAGGCCGAAGTATTCGCCGGATTTTTCCGCCGGGATGATCTTGGCAAAGTGGCTGCGGCTCAGTGCCTGCACACCGCCCTGGAACATCCCCACCATCACGGCCAGCACCCAGAACTGCCACTGCTGGGTGAGGAAGAAGGCAAACACCGCAATGCCGGTATAGGCCGCGATGCACACCGGGATCAACTGGCTGGAGGGGTATTTTGCGCTCAGCCGGCCGAAGATCAGCGCCGAGGGAAAGGCCACGATCTGGGTGACCAGCAGCGCCAGCAGCAGGCCGGTGGTGTCCAGACCCAGGGCCGTGCCGTAGGCCGTGGCCATATCAATGATGGTGTACACGCCGTCGATGTAGCAGAAGAACGCCAGCAGGAACCAGAACACCTGCTTGTCCTCATAGAGGTGCTTCAGGGTGTGGCCGATGCGCACAAAACTCTGCCGGATGGCGTGCTGCTCCACCTCCACATAGTTGACCTGCCGGTAGCGCCGGAGCAGCGGCAGGGTGGTGACCAGCCACCACGCCGCCGTGATGAACAGTGCAATGGTCAGGGCGGTCATCTGGCTCATGCCGATGGCCCCGCTGCCCAGCACCAGCGCCAGACACACCACAAAGGGCACACAGCTGCCGATGTAGCCCCAGGCATAGCCGCGGGAGGACACCATGTCCATCCGCTCCGGGGTGGTCACGTCGCCCAGCATGGAGTCATAAAACACCAGACTGCCCGAAAAGCCGATCTTGGCCACGATGAAGATGACCAGGAACGGCAGCCAGGTGCGGGCCGCGCCCATGGCACAGCAGCCCAGCACACCCACGAACAGGCAGAGCATGAAGATGGGCTTTTTGAAATTCTTGGTATCGGCCAGCGTGCCCAGAATGGGCCCCAGCACGGCGGTGACCACCGTGACCACCGAGCTTGCATAGCCCCAGTAGGCCAGATAGTTCACCTTGCTCACGCCGCCGGCCTCCGCCAGCGCATTGAAGAAGATGGGCACCAGGGTTGCAATCATCAGCACAAAGGCCGAGTTGCCCACATCGTACAGGATCCACGCACGCTCCAGCGGCGTGACCTTAAATTTTTTCTTTTGCATTCTTGTTCCTCTCGCACCGCCGTGCGGTGCACTCTCTTTTCCCAGTTGTCTGAACGGCAGGGAGTTTCTCTGACCTCCTGCTGGCCGCCCCTCAGAATTCCCCGAAGGTGTGGTCATAGGCCTTGTCCAGCGGGGTGTCCGTGTCCAGCGTTTCCGCATAGGCTTCGATCAGCCGCACCGCCAGCGGGATAGCCTGCTGGTACAGGGCATCCAGTTTCTCATTGCTCTCGGTGCACTGCGGGTTGGGCTGCGGGTTGGCCACAAGGCCGTGGAGCACGTCGTACTTGCCCACTGCCTTCATGCCGGTGAGCACCACCCAGCGCTTGACCGCGCCGGAGGGCTGCAGCAGCCGGTGCATCGCGATCATCCCCTTGAGGGCGTCCAGCACCTGCAGGCCGGTCAGGCCCTCGTAGAAGGGCGCGATGACCCGGGCATTTTCCGCCGTGGGCCGGATATGGCTGGCCGTGAAGAAGCTCTTCGGGTCATGGCCGTCCCGGCGCAGCAGCATGTCGTCGAACTCGGTCTCGATTTCGCAGTGGCTCACCCCGCTCTGGCGGGTGTAGGCCTCCACATAGGGGTGACAGGTGCTGTCCAGCGCAAAATGACACACGAACCCCAGCGCATAGGCCAGCGCGGCGTCCCGGTCCTTTGCCTGTTGCACCACGCCCCGGGCGCGCTCAAAGAACACCCGGCCCGGCTGCTCGTGCATGGCGTTGCCCAGGGCACTCACGGGGTTGGACTTGGCTGCATGATAGTAGAACAGCAAATCCGGCCCGTGCAGGCCCACGTCGAACAGGGCCCGGTTTTTCCCGATCTGATCCTGCAGGGCTGCGGGCAGCTGCTGCAGAACATCCGCGCCGAAGTGGCGGTGCGCATAAGTTGACGGCATAAGATTCCCTCCTGTTTCTGTCGGGCGCAATGCGCTCATAGTTTCAGTATAGCAGAAAGTTTCCCGACCTTCTACCCTTTTGTGTCTGATTTCTGTAAAAATTTTGAATGATTCTTACTGCATTCTACCGGGTCGTTTCTGCAAATATGGGCTCTGCACGCAAAGCGCAAAAAAGCACAGCCGTTCTCAGAACAGCTGTGCCTTTCCGGTATCAATTCTTATATGTTCTCGTAGCCCTGGGGCATCTCGTTCTTGCGGTTGCGGTCCATCAGGGTGCGCAGCGCGTCGCTGGCACTCATGCCCTCCTTGACGATGGCGTTCACCGTCTGCACGATGGGCATTTCCACGTTGTACTTGGCGGCAAGCTCCATGGCGGCGGGCAGGGCGTTGATGCCCTCCACCACCATGCCCACTTCCTTTACGGCCTGCTCCGGGCTCTCGCCCTTGCCGATGAGGATGCCGGCGCGGTTGTTGCGGCTGTGCATGCTGGTGGCTGTCACGATCAGGTCACCGATGCCGGCCAGGCCCGCAAAGGTGTGGATGTTGCAGCCCATGGCCACGCCCAGGCGGGCGATCTCGGCAATGCCGCGGGTGATCAAGGCCGCGCGGGCGTTGTCGCCGTAGCCAAGGCCGGTGGAGATGCCCACGCCCAGGGCGATCACGTTCTTCAGGGCACCGCTCAGCTCCACGCCCTTGATGTCGGGGTTGGTGTACACGCGCATGCAGGTGTTGCTGAACACATCCTGCACAAAGCGGGCCGCCTCGTCATCCGGGCAGGCCGACACAATGGTGGTGGGCAGGTCCAGCGCCACTTCCTCGGCGTGCGTGGGGCCGCTCAGGGCCACCAGCCTGCAGTTTTTGGGGCCGCCGTCCCTGTTCAGCTCGTCGGCGATCACCTCGGTCATGGTATATAAGGTATCCGGCTCCATGCCCTTGGCCACATCCACAAGGATCTGACCGTCCGGGATATAGGGCCGTGCCTTGGCGGTGGTGCCCCGCACGAACACCGACGGCACTGCAAACAGCAGCACATCCTTGCCGGTGCACACTTCCTCGATGCTCTTGGTGAACTGCAGCTCGGCCGGGATCTTCATGCCCGGCAGGTTGGGGTGCACCCGTGTAGTGGAGAGGTTGTCCACCTCCGCCTCAATGGCCGACCACACCTGCACTTCGTTGCCGCTGACGGTCAGCATCCGCGCCAGCGCCATGCCCCAGGTACCTGCACCCAGAACGCCAATCTTCCGTTTCGTCACGTTTGTGTCCTCCGTTTGCACCGGCAGCCGGGCCGCCGGTGAATTTGCGCAGCACCGGCAAACCCGGTGTGCACGTTGTTATGCCCATTGTACACGAAAGCGCCTGCCGCGTCAACCGGCTTGCCGCATTGCACAAAGTTCCCGCAGCGGCTGGGCCGTTTTTGTTCACAATACGCGATTTTTGCAAACCATTTGCACCGCCGGACGTTTCATGTTATAGTATTCTGGTAGGTTTTGTAGGAATTTCCGCAAACCCCTTGACTTTGAGTATACTCGAAGTTGTATAATGCATTCACCGTTGTTTTCTGAGAGTATTTGAGGTACTGTGATCGTTCATGTTTGAAGCACTTTTATCCAACCGCACGGTCAGCGTGCTGGTGGAGGCCCTGCCCCGCATCCTGACGGCCGGCCTTACCATGACCATCCCGCTGACGCTGGTGTCCTTCTTTTTTGCCATGATCATCGCGGTGGTGGTGGCACTGGTGCAGTACGCCAACGTGCCGGTGCTGCGGCAGATCGCCCGGTTCTACATCTGGGTCATCCGCGGCACACCGCTGCTGGTGCAGCTGTTCATCATCTTTTACGGCCTGCCCAGCCTGGGCATCATGCTGGACGCCTTCCCCGCCGCCGTCATCGCCTTTGCCTTCAATGAGGGTGCCTACTGCGCCGAGACCATGCGCGGCGCGCTGGAAAGTGTGCCCCAGGGCCAGCTGGAAGCCGGTTACTGCGTAGGCATGAGCTGGGTGCAGATCATGCGCCGCATCGTGCTGCCGCAGGCTTTGCGCACCGCTGTGCCCGCCCTGTCCAACTCCCTCATCGGCATGATCAAGGACACCTCGCTGGCGTCCAACATCACGGTGGCCGAGCTGTTCATGGCCGGTCAGCGCGTGGCGGCCCGCACCTACATCTTCCTGCCCATCTACTGTGAGGTGGCGGTGGTGTACCTGCTGTTCTGCACGGTCATCACCAAACTGCAGGCTGTGCTGGAGCACCGGCTCAACGCCCGGGGCTTCCAGTAAGAAAGGAGTGTGGAACCCATGGCAATGATGGAGATCCGGAACGTCCACAAGACCTTCCGCACCTACGCAAAAGCCGGTCTGCGCCCCGGTGCACACAAGGTGGTCAGCGAGCTGCCGGTGCTGCAGGGCGTGGACCTGACCGTGGAAAAAGGCGATGTGGTGGCCATTCTGGGCCCTTCTGGCTCCGGCAAGACCACCCTGCTGCGCTGCCTGAACTTTCTGGAGACCGCCGACGCAGGCCAGCTGGTGCTGGACGGCGAGACCTTTGACCTGGCCCATGCAGGCCGGGCCGACATCGCCCGGCTGCGCAAAAAGACGGCCTTTGTGTTCCAGAACTACAACCTGTTCCGGAACAAGACCGCCCTGCAGAACGTGACCGAGGGACTCATTGTGGCCCGCAGGATGCCCCGGGAGCAGGCCGACGCCATCGGCCGCCGCATGCTGGAAAAGGTGGGTCTGGCCGACCGGGCCGACTACTACCCCCGCCAGCTCTCCGGCGGTCAGCAGCAGCGCGTAGCCATTGCCCGTGCCCTGGCCACCGACCCGGAGATCATCTACTTTGACGAGCCCACCAGTGCGCTGGACCCGGAGCTGACCGGCGAGGTGCTGAGCGTGATGCGCCAGCTGGCCGAAGAGGGCATGACCATGCTGGTGGTGACCCACGAGATGGGCTTTGCCCGCAACGTTTCCTCCAAGACGGTGTTCATGGAGAACGGCGTGGTGGTGGAACAGGCTCCCTCCCGCGAATTCTTTGCCGACCCGAAGGAGGAGCGCACCCGGGCCTTTTTGCAAAAGATCGCCCACACGGAGTGATATACGGTCATCGGGGAGCTTCCTCCTCGGACACGAATACGGGTTGCGGCTCCCAGCGCATGCGGCGGCCCTTGAGCGAGCCTTGCATTCTGCTGGCCGCTGTCCCAACAGCAACTCCCTGTTTCCGCCGCTGGCGGCGGTCGTTGCCGTTGCAGGCCATTCCATCGCCCGCCCTATTGCCCTACGGGCAACAGGGTCCCACCCCAGCGGACGGTCCTCGGAGAAACTCCCCGATGGCCGCCTAGACAAACATTTTAACTGAAAGGATATTTCTATGAAACGCAGAACCTTTATTTCTCTGATGAGTGTGATGGCTGCCGCCGGTGTGCTGGCCCTGGCAGGCTGCTCTTCCAATTCCGGCAGCAGCGCTGCCGCTTCCGGTGCGGCTTCTTCGGCTGCTTCCACCGGCGCTGCCGACCAGCTGGCCGCCATTCAGACCAACGGCAAGCTGGTGGTGGCACTGGAAGGTGCCTGGCAGCCCTGGAGCTACCACGACGAGAGCGACACCCTGGTGGGCTACGACGTGGAAGTCTCCCGCGCCATCGCCGAGAAGCTGGGCGTGGAGCCGGAGTATGTGGAAAGCGACTGGGACAGCCTGTTCGCCGGTCTGGACGCAGGCCGCTTTGACATCGTGTGCAACGGCGTCGAGGTGACCGACGAGCGCGCCAAGACCTACGACTTCACCACCCCTTACGGCTACATCCACACTGCACTGGCCGTGCGCAAGGACAACGAGGACATCAAGAGCTTTGAGGACCTGAAGGGCAAGACCACTGCCAACAGCCTGGCGTCCACCTACATGGAGCTGGCCGAGAGCTATGGTGCCACCGTGCAGGGCATCGACACGCTGGAAGAGACCATCCAGCTGCTGACCGCCGGCCGCATCGACGCCACCCTGAACGCCGATGTGTCCTTCTACGACTACCTGAATGTGCATCCGGACGCCGACTTCAAGCTGGTGGCCCAGACCGAGGACGCTTCTCATGTGGCCATCCCGGTGCGCAAGGGCGACGACAGCGCTTCCCTGCTGGAAGCCATCAACACTGCCATTGAGGAGCTGCGCGCCGACGGCACCCTGAAAGCTCTGGGCGAAAAATACTTTGGGCAGGATATTTCTTCGGAGGACTAAGAAGCTCAGCCCTCTCCGTCTGCTCCCTTCGTTTCCATCCAGCTCCCCCGAAAGGGGGAGCTTTTTTGTTATCTGCCATATTTTTCTACACTTCTCTATTGACTCATGCAATATTATATGATATATAATATTATAGAAGCACGTCAACCAGAAAGGAGGCTGTTCCCACATGAGTTTTCCCATCAGTGCCGCGCTGCTGGATGCCATTGTGCTGTCTGTGGTGGCGCAGGAGCCGGAGGGCACCTATGGCTACCGCATTACCCAGCAGGTCACCCATCCCCTGGAGCTCAGCGAATCCACCCTGTACCCGGTGCTGCGGCGGCTCCAGAAGGACCAGCTGCTGACGGTGTACGACGCCCCGGTCAACGGCCGCAACCGCCGCTATTACCAGATCACCGCTGCCGGGCGGGAGCAGCTTGCCGCCTATGCCCAGGAGTGGAGCCGCTACCGTTCTTCCATTGACACATTTTTCAGAGAGGTGGAATGATTTATGACCCGTACTGCATTTCTTGCTGCGCTGGAGCAGCTTCTGGCTCCCTTGCCGGAGACTGAGCGCAAGGACGCTTTGAGTTATTACGAGGATTATCTGGATGCCGCCGGGCCGGAAAAGGAGGCCCAGGCCATCGCAGAGCTGGGCACTCCGGAGGAGGTAGCCCACAAGATCCTGGAGGAGCAGGCCCCGGCAGACCCCTCTGCCGCCCCGGCATCCCCTGCCCACAAGCCCCGGTCCACCTGGCGCATGGTGCTGGGCGGTGGGCTGGCGGTGCTGGCTATCTGCATCTTTCTGTTCCAGTATTCCAAGGCTGCCCCGGTGCAGCCGGTGGAGTCCATTCCTCCTGCCTCGGAAATCCCTGCTCCCTCTGCGGAAACAGCTGCCGAGAGTGCCTCCACGCAGCCCACCGTTCCCGTTTCCACTTCAGGCGGCTTGACGTTCTCCCTCTCTGCTGAGATGGTCCACGAGAAGCTATCCCTGAAGTTGGATTATGGTACTGTTCTCTTTGTTGTTGACCCAAATGCTTCTGACATCACCCTGCAGTTTGATGGCTTCAGGACCCGGTACCTCACCCATTCCAGCGAAAAAGCCGGGACCACAGAGTTTTCCTACCATATTCCCAAATACAACGC
>UMIM01054018.1_pt1 | contig 11749 bp, 9 predicted proteins | sample 1965831 | NCBI WGS metagenome assembly UMIM01 (sample SAMEA4836125, study PRJEB28245) | human gut metagenome | biome: gut microbiome; material: fecal sample | place: Denmark | collected 2008 | reverse complement strand
ATAATTCCGATAGCACCGCCGGCTGGGGTTGCCAGGGCGCAGATACATTCTTCTTGATTCATTTTTTTATTGTTTAAATTCTATCTAATACAACCTTGATGAGATTGTCGATGGTGCTCTTGTAGCCGGTGTTGGCGCTGAGGGCACGGCGGTTAGCGATGACCATGCAGCAGGTTAATGCCTTATGGCCGAGGAGAAGGGAAAGACCGGCGAGGGCTGAACTCTCCATCTCGAAGTTGTTGACGCGCAGACCGTTATACTCGAATGCTTCAATCTTCTGATTAAGTTCCGGGTCGGCAAGTGGGGCACGGAGCTCGCGGCCCTGAGGTCCGTAGAAACCGCCACAGGCTATGGTGATTCCACGAACCATATCATCGCCGGCTATCTGGTTGAGCAGTTCCGGATTGTTGTCTACACAGTATGGGTTGCCAATCTGGTCGTTCCATTTTACCTGGCGCTTGAATTCTGCCTCTGTTTCGAGGTCGCAGATTTCGTTGCGACGAGCATAGAAGTTGATGAGTCCGTCGAAACCGATGCTCTTCTGCGAGGCTACGAAGGTTCCGGCAGGGCAGTTGAGCTGCAGGCCGCCGCAGGTTCCGATGCGCACGAGGGTGAGCGTGGTGTGCTCGGGTTTCTCGGTGCGGGTTTTGAAATCGATGTTCTTCAGCGCATCGAGCTCGTTGACTACGATATCGATATTATCGCATCCTATTCCGGTGCTCTGCACAGTGATTCGCTTGCCTTTATATGTGCCGGTGATGGCGTGAAATTCCCGACTTGAAACTTCGCATTCCTTCTCATCGAAATGGGAGGCTACGAGGGCTACGCGACCTGGGTCGCCAACGAGGATTACTTTGTCAGCCACTTGTTCCGGGCGAAGATGAAGGTGGAAGCAGCTTCCGTCTTCATTGATAATCAATTCTGATTCTGCAAAATATTTGCTCATGGTTCGTTTGATTTTAAGTTATACATTATTTATATTGGGGCTTTGCGCCCCCTCTGTGTTTAAGATAAGCAAAGATACGAATAAAAAATGAAATGCGATATTTTTTTAATGATTTTAAACAGTAAAAAAACACGAAGGGCAAATCCCGAAAATGGAACTTGCCCTTCTCTTTCAAATCTCTCTTCTTTTATATCTAGTAAAGACTGCCAATGAACGGAGCCTTTTGCCGGATATTCAGATATGGGTAAACCCGGATGAGGGGTTATGAATTCATAGAGAGCAGGAACTCGTCGTTGTTGCGAGTATGCTGCATATTCTTGTGGATGGTGCTCATCGCCTCGATAGAATTCATGTCGGACAGATACTTGCGCAGAATCCACATGCGGTCGAGCGTTGTCTTGTCCTGCAGCAGATCGTCGCGACGGGTAGACGAAGAAATGAGGTTGACAGCAGGGAAGATGCGCTTGTTGCTGAGTGAGCGGTCGAGCTGCAACTCCATGTTACCGGTTCCCTTGAACTCCTCGAAGATGACTTCATCCATCTTACTACCTGTATCGATGAGGGCAGTAGCGATGATGGTGAGCGAACCGCCGCCTTCGATGTTACGCGCAGCACCGAAGAAACGCTTAGGCTTCTGGAGGGCGTTTGCATCCACACCACCGGTGAGCACCTTACCAGATGCAGGAGCTGTGGTGTTGTAGGCACGGGCGAGACGGGTGATAGAATCGAGGAAGATGACAACATCGTGTCCGCATTCTACCATTCTCTTAGCCTTCTCGAGCACGATTCCGGCAATCTTGACATGGCGCTCTGCTGGCTCGTCGAAGGTAGAGGCGATAACCTCTGCATTCACGGTGCGGGCCATGTCGGTAACCTCCTCAGGACGCTCGTCGATGAGCAGCATCATGAGGTAAGCCTCAGGATGGTTGGCTGCGATGGCGTTGGCAATATCCTTCATGAGGATGGTCTTACCGGTCTTAGGCTGAGCCACGATGAGCGCACGCTGACCCTTACCGATTGGCGAGAAGAGGTCTACGATGCGGGTGCTGAGATTGGTGGTGCGGCGGTCGCCACAGAGATTGAACTTCTCATCAGGGAAGAGTGGGGTGAGGTGCTCGAAAGGAACACGGTCACGAACCTCTGACGGGTCACGGCCATTGATCTTGATGATGCTGGTGAGCGGAAAGTATTTCTCGCCCTCGTGAGGCGGACGCACCTTGCACTCGATGACATCGCCAGTCTTCAGACCGAACTTCTTGACGAAGCTGGATGCTACATAAACATCGTCCGGTGAAGAAAGGTAATTGTAATCGCTGCTGCGCAGGAATCCGTAGCCCTCTGAAATCACTTCGAGCACACCGTTGGATTTCACGAGATTGCTGAAATCGTAGGCTGGTGCTTCCTGCTTGTTCTTGGCTGCAGGGGCAGCAGCAGGTGTGTGCTGGTGAGAAGTCTGCGGAGTGGTAGGACGGTCGAAGATATCGACAGTAGGAATGGCAGCCTGGTCTTCGATAGGAATGTCGACTACCAGGATGAAATCGGTTCCATCGCCCGGATCACCCTTCCAGGTTCCGTCTGCATCGAGTTCTACCTTCATACCTTCAGTATAGTGGATAGGAGCTGACTCCTGTTTCTTATCGGTTGCAGTTTTTTCAGTAGCTTTTTCCTTTGCCTCCTCAGCTGGAGCCGGAGCTGCTGCCGGAGCCGGAGCTGCTGCGTTCTGTGCATTCATCTTAGCCTGGAGCATCGCCTGCAAATCACCGCTGATGTTAGCGCTCTCAGCGTTTCCGGCAGAGAACTGCTCTTCCGGAACGGCAACTTGCTCAGGAGCAGTCTGCTGGTTATCGGCTGTTGCCTCTTCCTGCTGTTCTGCCTCAGTAGCAGCCTGCCGGTTAGCCGTCTCCTGTGCATCTTTCGCCATCTGCGCTTCTAGCTCGGCTTTTACCGCCTGATGCTTTCTGATGGCAGCTGCTCTGGCTTCTGCAATGGCTTCGAGTTCAGCCTTGCTTCTTCTGCCGCGGTGTTTCGGGAAGTTGGCAAGTACCTGAGCCTCGATGTCTTCGCCTGATTGGTTTAGAGTCTGCTTCTGGGCAGCTGATTGTAAACTCAGCTCTGCCGGGCTGAACTGGATTTCTTCCTCAACCGCTGGGGCTGGGGCAGTTTCGCTCATAGCCTGAGGAGCAGTCTCGCCGCCGTTAGGACCCAATACCTGGTTCTTCTGCACGTCGAAATTCTCTCCTTCATTACCGTGTACGGAATAGACACGGTCTTCTTTCTTGGTTGCAATGCGGGTGCGCTTGCGCTTAGGGGCTGCTTCAGGAGCTGGCTGTTCTGCCTGGGCGTCGAGAATGGCATAGACGATAGTTTCCTTGTTATCGCTCTTCTTTACCTTGACTCCCAGTTCCTTGGCAATGTCCTTCAACTGAACGACACTCTTTGCTTGTAATTCTTCTTTGCTATACATATATTATATATTGTATATTAATGATTTTTTTCTGAAATGTCGCGTTTCTGAATGGAAACACGGTATTGATTGATAAATTCGTGTGCAAAGATAATTAAAAAATTTGTTTCTGCCAAATATTTTGCCTATCTTTGCACAAAAAAAATAAAAATGGCTAGTCAAATACCCTATTTAGACGTTCAAAACCTCACCAAACGCTTTGGTGCACAGGTTCTTTTTGATAATATTTCCTTCTCTATCGCTGAAGGACAGAAAGTGGGACTCGTGGCGAGAAACGGCACGGGAAAGTCTACGCTCATGTCGGTGCTGATGGATAAAGAGGGACACGAGAGCGGAGACATCATCTACCGACGCGACTTGAAGGTGGGCTATCTGGAGCAGTCGCCGCAGTTTGATCCGGAGGAAAGTGTGCTGCAGGCGTGCTTCAATCATGAGGATGATCCGGAGAAGGTGCTGAAGGCGAAACAGATTCTCACCCAGCTGCACATTACCAACCTGGAACAGCCGATGGGACAGCTCAGCGGCGGACAGCAGAAGCGAGTGGCGCTGGCGAATGTGCTGATTACGGAACCCGACTTCCTGATGCTGGACGAGCCGACCAACCATCTGGACCTGGAGATGATAGAGTGGCTGGAGGGTTATCTGAACCGCGGCAACAAGACCATCTTCATGGTTACGCACGACCGATTCTTCCTGGACAAGGTGTGCAATACGATTCTGGAACTCGACGACCGCACCATCTACACCTACCGCGGCAATTATGCCTATTATCTGGAGAAGAGGCAGGAGAGAATGGACAATCTGAGAGCCGAAATTCAGCACTCGAAGAATCTCTACCGCAGGGAACTCGACTGGATGCGCCGTCAGCCTCAGGCTCGCGGACACAAGGCAAAATACCGCGAGGATGCTTTCTACGAGCTGGAGAAGGTGGCGAAGCAGCGCATCGAAGACAGGCAGGTAAGGCTGAAGGCTTCTACCGTTTATATAGGTTCGAAGATTTTTGAATGCCAGTATGTGAGCAAGGCTTTCGACGACAGGGGACAGAAGAAGGTGATTCTCGACAACTTCTACTACAACTTTGCCCGCTTCGAGAAGATGGGTATTGTGGGTAATAACGGAACGGGAAAATCGACCTTCATCAAGATGCTGCTGGGCGAGGTTCAGCCCGACAGCGGCAAGTTTGACATCGGCGAGACGGTTCGCTTCGGCTATTTCTCGCAGGAGGGACTGAAATTCCGTGAAGACCAGAAGGTGATTGACGTGATCACGGAGATTGCTGATTATATAGATCTGGGCGGCGGCAAGCACATGACGGCTTCGCAGTTTCTGCAGTTCTTCCTCTTTACGCCCGAGGAGCAGCACAACTACGTTTACAAGCTGAGCGGCGGCGAGAAGCGCAAGCTTTACCTCTGTACGGTGCTGATGAGGAATCCGAACTTCCTGGTGCTGGACGAGCCGACCAACGACCTTGACATCCAGACGCTGCAGGTACTGGAAGAATATCTTCAGGATTTTGCGGGTTGCGTCATCGTGGTGAGCCACGACCGCTATTTCATGGACAAGGTAGTAGACCATCTGCTGGTTTTCAAGGGCGAAGGCGAAATACAGGATTTCCCAGGCAACTATACGCAGTACAGGGAATGGAGCCGGATGCAGGCGAAGGACGAGGCGGAACAGGCGAAACCGGCAAAGAGCGGAAATGCAACGGCAGAAAACGACGGAGCTGGCACGGCCAAGCGCGACGCCAATTTTGAGAACAAGCGCAAGATGAGCTACAAGGAGAAGCGCGAATATGAGCAGCTGACCCAGGAAATAGATGCGCTGACCGAGGAACAGAAGAAGCTGGAAGAGGAACTCTGCAGCGGAAATCTATCGGTTGAGGAACTGACAGAGAAAAGCAAGCGCCTGCCTGAAATCAAGGATGAACTTGATGAGAAGGAAATGAGATGGCTGGAACTGGCTGAAATGCTCTAGACTTTGAACTTTGAGCGTTGAACATTGAACTTTATGATTAGTTGATGTGCGGCCGTTAATAATAAATATTTATAAAAGAAAAATAGAAAGAATGGAAATTAAGAAATCAGAATTTACAATATCGGCTCCACGAGTGAGCATGTGTCCGAAAGATACGAAGGCTGAATATGCTTTCATTGGCAGAAGTAATGTGGGAAAATCGAGCCTCATCAATATGCTCTGCAACCACAAGGGTTTGGCTAAGACTTCAGCCACACCGGGTAAGACGCTGCTTATCAACCACTTCATTATCAACAACGAATGGTATCTGGTTGACCTTCCTGGCTATGGTTTCGCCAAGCGTTCGAAGACCGTACAGAAGCAGCTGGAACAAATGATAAGCAGTTATATTCTGCAGCGCCAGCAGTTGGCTAATGTCTTTGTGCTCATCGACGTGCGCCACGACCAGCAGAAGATAGACCGCGAGTTTGTAGACTGGCTGGGCGAGAGCGGCGTTCCTTTCTGCATCGTCTTTACCAAGGCCGACAAGTTGGGTCCGGTCAAGGCTCGCATGAATGCGGAGAAATGGATGCATGCGCTGGAAGACCGCTGGGAAGCACTTCCACCTTATTTCATAACCAGTAGTGAAAAGAAGATGGGACGCGATGAGGTGCTCGACTATATTGACGAAATCAACAAATCGCTCGCCGGAGAATAATCTTTCGGGAGAGAATAAACCAACAGAGAATGAAACAGATTAATTGGGGATTTATCGGCTGCGGAGAAGTAACCGAAAAGAAAAGCGGACCGGCTTTCAACGAAGTGGAGGGTTCGCAGGTGGTGGCTGTGATGAGCCGAAGCGAGAACAAGGCACGCAGCTATGCTGAGCGCCATCATGTGCGCAAATGGTACACGGATGCATCGGAATTGATAGAAGACCCCGATGTGAATGCTGTTTACATTGCCACGCCACCTTCTTCTCACGCCATCTTTGCCATCATGGCGATGCGTGCGGGCAAACCCTGCTATATAGAGAAACCGCTGGCAGCGAGCTACAACGACTGCATCCGCATCAACCGCATCAGCGAGCAGACGGGTGTTCCCTGCTTCGTAGCTTACTATCGCCGTTATCTTCCTTACTTCCAGAAGGTGAAGGAGATTATCAAGAGCGGAACCATCGGTAACGTGGTGAATGTTCAGGTGCGCTTCTCGGTTCCTCCGCGCGATCTCGACTTTCAGAGCGGCAAGGAAATGCCTTGGCGACTGCAGCCGGATATTGCGGGCGGCGGCTATTTCTACGACCTGGCTCCTCATCAGATAGATTTGCTCCAGAATCTATTTGGTGTGATTACCCGTGCGCACGGCTATCCTGCCAACAGAGCGCATCTTTATCAGGCTGAAGATACGCTCTCGGCGTGCTTCTTCTTTGAGAGTGGAATTCCGGGCAGCGGAAGCTGGTGTTTCGTGGGACATGAGAGTGCGAAGGAAGACTGCATCGAGGTGATTGGCGAGAAAGGTTCGCTCTCATTCTCGGTGTTCACTTACCAGCCGATAGAAGTGATTACGAGCGAAGGAAAGAACTTGATTACGGTTCCGAATCCGCCTTATGTGCAGCTGCCGCTCATCAAGAGTGTGATTCAGCATCTGCAGGGAATAGGAAAATGCGACTGCACCAGCGTTTCGGCTACGGCTGTCAACTGGGTGCTGGACCGAGTATTGTGGAAGAACTGATTTTTTACAAAATCATCATCAGGATTAGAGCGTAAGTTATGAAGAGATGTTTCTGTATAGTAGGATTTATCTGTTCCCTTGTCTGCACTTCGGCAAGGGCAGGGGAGTCCGTGGATTCTACCATGCTGGGAACGCTCTTCAACAAGACGATGTTCATGTCCAATTCCCAGGACAGCCTCGTGAAAGAGCGCCATCGCAAAACCTTCTTCCATCAGGTGGGAGATGTGTTCACCCGGTTCTTCAGAGAATTCAACAGTACGGATTCGGCTTATATAGAAGACCAGCATTACAATTATACGGTGATGCTGCAGAACACCAATACCTACGAGGAATATACGCTCAGAAACAGCGAAGGACAGAGCATTTCCTTCTCGCCTGATCCTTCTTACCGCCTGGGGCCTTATCTGGGCTGGCGATGGGTGTTTCTGGGTTATACGTTCGACCTGAAGCACATTAATTTCAGGAATAACCACACTAATAAAAAGGAGTTTGACCTGAGCCTCTACAGCAGTCTGCTGGGAATAGATCTGTTCTGGCGCCAGACGGGAAATGACTATCATGTTCAGCGGATGAATCTGGGTGAGCACATCGATTGTGCCCCTATCCGCAAGGCTCCTTTCGACGGTTTCAAATCGAGCATCAAGGGATTCAATCTTTATTACATCTTCAACCATCGCCGCTTCTCTTATCCTGCCGCCTATTCGCAGAGTACGGTGCAGCGGAGAAGTGCCGGTTCCATGCTTCTGGGAATCGGTTACACGGAGCATGAACTGGAGGTGAACTGGGATAAACTGACCAATCTTGTAGATGAAAAGCTGAATAAAAATCTGACAAACGGGGGAACTCCGGAAGCCAAGATAGACAGTTCGCTGATGTTCAGCAAGGTGAAATACAGCGATGTGAACGTAACCTGCGGCTATGCTTACAACTGGGTTTTCGCCAAGAACTGGCTCTTCAACGCTTCGCTCTCGGTAGGTGTGGCTTACAACCGCTCGAAATCGGATAATGAAAGGGAACATCTGGACATTACCAACTTCAGTTTCAAGAATGTGAACCTGGATGGAATAGGCCGCTTCGGTATTGTGTGGAACAACACGCATTGGTACGCGGGCGCCAGCACCATCATCCATTCCTACAACTATAAGAAAAAACAGTTTTCTACCAACAATTCGTTTGGCTCACTCAATATTTATGTGGGTGTGAACTTCGGCAGGAAACGTCATCATTAACATATAAAAAGAGAAGAGATGAAAATATTTACGAAAATGGCAGCTGTCGTGCTGGCTTGCGTGCTGGCTGTTCCGGGAGAAGCCAGGGTGAATGTGGTTTATCAGCGGCAGGACAGTCTGCGGATTGTAGGACTGCTGCAGCAGGCAAGGGCGATGAAGAAGAAACCAGCCAGTTGGATGCTTTGGTTCGGCAAGCAGATGGCGGGCGTTCCTTATGTGGGCGGCACGCTGGACCGAACGAAGGAAGAGGTGCTCATCGTGAACACCCGTGAGCTGGACTGCACCACATACGTAGAGATGGTAACGGCGCTCACCCTATGCGCCAAGAAGAATGAGACTTCTTTCTCGGCTTTCTGTGAATATCTCCGGAATGTGCGTTATGTGAGCGGAGAGGTTTCCTATGTGAAGCGCCAGCATTATTTCACGATTTGGATGGATGCAAACGAGCGCGAGGGAATCGTGAAGAATATTGCGCCCAATCCTCCTTTCTCGGCCGTTCAGACCGTGAACATCAACTGGATGAGTACGCATGTTTCGAGCTATAAGATGCTTAAGGCTCATCCGGAATGGAAATCGGGAATCAGAAAACTGGAACAGAGTGTGAACGGCAAGCGTTACCGTTATGTTCCGAAGGGCAAGATTGCCAACACGGCAGTTTTCCGCAACGCTATTCATGATGGTGACATTATCGCCATCATTACCAACAAAAAGGGTCTCGACACAACCCACATCGGTATTGCCTCCTGGCACAAAGACGGATTGCATCTGCTCAACGCCAGCAGCATTCACAAGAAGGTGATTGATGAACCGATGACACTTTATACTTACATGCATAAACATCCGGTGCAAATAGGAATCAGGGTTTGCAGAGTTCAGTAAAAAAATATTAGAAAAAGAAAAGATAAATGGAAGAGAAAAAGAATTTTGAAGCTGTCTTCAAGGAAGATCTTTATCAATATCTGCTGGGTATTGATAAGGTAGACGCTCATTTGCCGGAAGCTCCGGATTTGGAAGAGCTGTGGCAGAAAGTAGGCGAGAGTTATCTGCCTGATGCGATTCGCGAGTTTGCCAAATATCCTACGGTTTCATTGGGTTGGATCATGTATGTAGGAATGGCGCTTGCCAAGTATTGGGATGAGGATTGGGAACTCTACAGCAAGGTAGAGAATCATTATGAATATCTTCGTGACAGAATAGATTTCGACCACATGGATGATTACATCTGCGAAAAGGTTCTGCTGCTGAATGAGGAAGCGCATAAGGCTGTTACGAATGTAGTGGCAGAATGTGCTTCGCGCTCTTACAGCAAGCTGATTCATCTGAATCTGCAGCCTGGAAGCGAGGAAGCCTTCCGTGGTTTCGTTGCCGCCCTTCACCAGATGTTCCTCATGGGAATAGCCGTAGAGCTAAAAATGCTGGGTTACCACATGACTAAAATGTAAAAGAAAGTCCGTAGGCGTTCTGTTAAAATGCCTACGGACTTTCTTACTTATTACTAAAATAATTACTTCACTTTCTTGAGATATTCTCCAGCGCGGGAATCGCCGAGTTCCTGGGCTTTCTTCAGGTTCTTGATGGCCTCTTCCTTATTTCCTTTCTCCTTCTGGAGCAGTCCTAAGAGAAGGTAGCCGTCAGCATATTCAGGAGCCAACTCTATGCAATGGGTGGCTGCGCTGATTCCTTCATCATAACGCTTTACACGCAAGTCGAGACTTGCCCATTCTGCAAAATAAGTAGGCTCTTTAGGAGCCAGGTAACAGGTGCGGGCAATATCAAGCAGGGCTGGCTGCCACATGCGTAACTTGGTTTCGCATTGGTAACGGGTGTAGAAGAAGGCTGGCGAAACAGGACGGGCAATGGAATCGTACATATTATAATCCTGAATAGCGCGGCGGAATTCACCCTGCTCCTTCAGAAATTCTCCACGTGCCAGATAATAATTCGCAACCATTCCGATCTTGTTTCCAACGCTTACCGCACTATCGAGCAAAACCTCAATCTCCTTGGCTGGAGCCTTGAGATTCTTCTTAGCCTGGGCAGCCTCAAAATAGAGTTCGCCGCTGAGAAGTGAAGTATTGGTCAAATCCATGAAAGTATCGTAAGCTTTCTGATACTCACCCTTTACAAAATTAATCTGCGCTTCCTGATGGCGGTAAATAGGCTGAGCCTTGATTTCGTATGCCTTTTGAGCCTCAGCTATGGCCTTATCAAGCGTCCAGTCCTTATAAACAGAATCGCCCTTGTAAATAATCTTCTGATAAATCAGGTCGGCATAGTTGGAATGAGCCTCATCCTTGGCAGCCGATTTCTTAATGCCTTCTTCCATCAGTTTGGCAGCTGCATCATATTCGGCCTTATCCGTCAGATAAGCGGCTTTCTCCTTGTAACCGAAGGCTGAAGTTGGGAATTTGCTGATAAACTCATCGCTATATTTCGCATACTCATCAGCTGTAGTCTGGCCTTTCTTCAGAGTCATCATCGTCATCGCTTCGTTCTCTGTATCAGGAAGAGCTGTACGGATGGTGGTTTCGCGAAGTGCTGCATCAAGACTCGAAAGACCGGTTACCTTCAGCTGCTTGGCGTAGTTGGCGTCGATGGCCGTAACCTGTCCATTGCTGTGCATCAGACCGATGACCTGACCGTTCTTGTTGGCAAACGGACAACCTACTGCATTTTCGGGAGTACTATTCGAGAAGATGTAATAGTTGTACGTAGTCTTGAACTTCTCTACGCTGCTGATGTCCTCCTGCTGGTAAGCCGGCTTCTTGATAGAATATGGAACCAGCCAGACCTTGTCGCCAGCAGCCGATTCCTTGGTTGCAATAGGGGCAGCAACTGTAGAGGCGTTGATGCGGAATTTAGCCACATCGTAGAGTTCGTCGGCTCCCATGATGGCCTCAACAGGAATCGATTTTCCGGAAGCGTCAACAACGCTAGCCTTTACAGCTCCGACAAATGGCTTGAAGGTGCTGATAGCCGTTCCCTTGTTGTCGATAAAAACACCTTGGGTAGAGGCGATAATGTCGCCTTTCTGATTGAAAGTAGTCAAGGTGAAAACGCTCTTAGCCAGTTTCTGGACCGAACCCGGCTGGGCATAGAGGGACGATGCTCCGAGCATCAGTCCCATCATGATCATATTTATTTTTTTCATAATCTTATTTGTGTTGCTTGTGTTTATTGAGCAACTCCTTAGCATTTGCCAGGGCAGCAGGCGTAATGTCGCTTCCGCTGAGCATCTGGGCGATTTCTTCTATGCGCTGCTGCTCGTTGAGTTCCTTCATGTGAGAAAGAGTTCCCTCTTCGGTTTCTTCTTTCAGAACCTTGTAATGATGGGTTCCCATGGAAGCAATCTGCGGCAGGTGGGTGATGGAAATAACCTGACGGTTCAAATTGCCCATCTCTGTCATGATTTCCGCCATCTTTTCT
>UMIM01042172.1_pt1 | contig 11754 bp, 7 predicted proteins | sample 1965831 | NCBI WGS metagenome assembly UMIM01 (sample SAMEA4836125, study PRJEB28245) | human gut metagenome | biome: gut microbiome; material: fecal sample | place: Denmark | collected 2008 | reverse complement strand
GGGCTGCCACAGCGGCAGCAGCAGGGTCTTGACCGGCAGGGTGCGCAGCACCGCGCGGGCGTTGCCGGTGTGGTCTGCGTGGGGATGGGTCAGCACAAGATAGTCAAGCGACGGCACACCCAGCACGTCCAGATCATAGAGCAGCGCGTCCTCAGCCTCGATGGGGCCGGTGTCGATCAGGCAGTATGCGCCGTCCTGACAAAGCAGCACGGCATCGCCCTGCCCGACATCCAGCACATACACGACGGTGCTGCCGTCCGCAGTCTGCGGAGCGCTTTCCTCGGTTTGGAGCGGTACGCCGAGCACTGCGCGCAGCTGCTGCCAGCCGGGAACGCTGCCCTTGCCGCCCAAAAGCTGGACGACAAACGCGGCAAGCACCAGCAGGCAGACGGCAACCGCCGCGGCCAGGCGGGCAAAGCGCTTACCCGTCATACTGGCCGTTCAGCTTGCGCTCCTCCCACTCGGCCTTGGTCACAAGCACGGCGCGGGGCTTGGCACCCTCATAGGGGCCGATGATCTTTTCCTGCTCCATCTGGTCCATGATGCGGGCGGCGCGGGCGTAGCCCAGCTTGCAGCGGCGCTGTAAAAGGCTGGTGCTTGCCTGTCCGGCCTCAATAACGCACTCAACAGCCTGCTCAAACATGGCGTCCAGTGCACCGCCGCCGTCTCCGTCATCGTCGCCGCCCTTCTTGCTGCCCTTTTCGGCAACGGCGCGGCGCTCCATCTCGGCAATCATTTCTTCATCGTACTGGGCGGTGGAGGTGGACTTGATAAAGCTCAGCACCGCGCCGATCTCCTCATCGGTCACGAAGGTACCCTGCACACGCACGGGCTTGGACGCGCCGACGGGCAGGAAGAGCATATCACCGTTGCCCAGCAGCTTCTCGGCACCGCCGCTGTCCAGAATGGTGCGGCTGTCGATCTGGCTGGAAACGGCAAAGGCAATACGGCTGGGGATGTTGGCCTTGATAAGGCCAGTGATGACGTCCACGCTGGGGCGCTGGGTCGCAACGATCAGGTGGATGCCGGCGGCGCGGGCCTTCTGCGCGATGCGGCAGATATAGTCCTCGACTTCCTTGCCCGCGACCATCATCAGGTCGGCCAGCTCGTCAATGACGATGGCGATATAGGGCAGGTGCTCCATGCCGGTCTGGGCGGCCAGCTTGTTGTAGGCCTTGATCTCGCGGACGTTGTTCTCGGCAAAGAGCTTGTAGCGGCGCTCCATCTCGGCCACGCTGGCACCCAGCGCACCGGCAGCCTTGCGCGGCTCGGTGACGACGGGCATCAGCAGGTGCGGAATGCCGTTGTACTCGGCCAGCTCGACGACCTTCGGGTCGATCAGAATGAGCTTGACATCCTCGGGGCCGGAGCGGAACAGGAAGCTGATGATAATGGAGTTGACGCAGACGGATTTACCGCTGCCGGTGGAACCGGCAATCAGCAGGTGGGGCATCTTGCAGAGATCCGCGACCTGCGCCGTACCGGCAATGTCCTTGCCGAGGGCCATCGTCAGCGGGCTGCGCATGTTGATATAATTCTGGGATTCAAAGACTGCGCGGATGTTGACGGTGGAGCGGATCTTGTTCGGGACCTCGATGCCGACGGCGGGCTTGCCAGGGATGGGCGCTTCAATGCGCACACCCGCGGTGGCCAGGTTCAGGGCGATGTCGTCGGCCAGGCTTGTGATGCGGCTGACCTTGATACCGGCCTGGGGCTGCAGCTCATACCGGGTGACGGACGGGCCGCGGCAGATGTCGAGCATCGTCGTCTTGACGCCGAAGCTGTCCAGCGTGTTGACCAGAATGTCCGCGTTCTTCTTCATTTCACGGGCGGCCCCGGCCTCGTCGTCGGGGCGCGTGGCGTTAAAGAGATTCAGCGACGGATAGCAGTAGGGCTCCGGCGGTTGCTCCTCCGAGGTGGGCAGACGCATGGCGTTGGGGTCGGCCTTGGCCGCACAGGGCGGCGTATGGATGGGCGCACCGGCAGAGTTGCCGACAGCGGTGCTGACCTGCACGCGGGCGGCCTCCCCCTGCCGGGGCACAGTGAAGCTGCTCTGGGTCGTTTCCGCCGCAGGGCGGGTCATGGCAGGGGCAGACTGGTACGGCTGCGGGGCGGCAGCCGGTGCGGCGGTGTAGGGATCGGATGCCGGGGCCGGAGCCTCGACAACAGGCTCGGCAGGGGCGGCGGGTGTCTCGGCCAGCATATTATCCAGCATTTCGGAGACAGAGCGCCCGGACTGCCAGGCAGCGCTGACCGCACTGCCGGTATCGCTGAAGCTGCCGCCCAGTGTCGGGATCGGTGCGGAAACAGCGGGGGCCTCCGGTGCGGCGGGCACAGCTGCGGGGGCGGGCGTACCCAGCGGCGCAGCGTCTGCGGCCATCTGTGCAGCAAGATCAGCCGGAGAAAGGACCATCGTATCGCCCTGCACACGGCCTGTCATATCCAGCTGCGGCAGCTCGACAGGGATCGGCTCGGGCTCGTCCTCCACGGGAATGAGAGGCGTGTCAAATTTGGGCTCCTGCGGGACAGGCGTCAGCGGGGTCTCAAACTCGGTAGGCCGCGGCAGGTCCAGCGTTGTCTCGGCACTGACCTCTTGTGGCGTGTAGTAAGGCGCGTGGCCGCTGACAGCGCGGTTGATGAGCGCATCCAGCTCGTCCTGCGGCGCGGGGGACGCCTGTGCGGCGGGCGCAGGCGTGACCGGGGTCAGCGGGGTGCTGTACACCGGCGCGGCAGGCTCTGAGGCAGGCTGCAATTGCAATTCAAAATCCTCCTTCGGTGCGGGAGCAGGCTGGGGCTGGGTGTGGCGCAGTGTGCTGTTGGCCCGGTTGGACAGCGGATCCATGCCGAACGTGCCGCCCGGGCCGATGCTGACCGGCTCCAGCGGGTCAGCGCTGACGGCCTTTTGGCGGGCATTTTCCCCTGCACTGGGGCCAAGATCCACGTCAAACGACGCATGGGTCTGGGCGGCGGGCTTGGCGGCAAACGGTGCCTCGGGCACAGCAGGTGTCACGGGGGGCGTGTAGGCGGCCTGCCGCTGCGGGGCGGGCGGGGTCTGCTTCGGAAAACGGCTCGTGTCCGCGATGACGTCGTAAACCGGATGGTGCGGGCGGCTGCTGTCCGGCAGCGCACCGGTCAGATTCTCGACGCTCTCCTCCTCGGGCTCCTGGTCAAACAGGCGGGTGTCGTAGGCGGTCTCGGCTGCGGCGCGCTCCTCGCGCTTGGCCTGCAGGATCTTGTACTGGCCGTCTACAAACAGAACGACGTCCGCGGGGGTGATGGCAAAGAAGAACATCAGCCCCAGCAGGAAGATGAGCAGCATGATAATGTTGGAGGCGGGACGCCCGAACAGCGCGAGCAGCGTGGCACCGATGGGCGCACCGAGGACGCCGCCCTCCCAGAAGTAGGTGCCGCCGCGGGTAAAGAGCATCTTGACGATCTCCCCGACCTTGAGGTTCTCAATATTAAGTTTGGAGAAGATGACCGGCACGCTGGCGCAGAGCACGCCCATCAGCGATACCTTGCCCGCAAACAGCGCGACGCGGTAGCCGGTGGCCAGCAGGTAGGCCAGGTACAGCAGGAACGGTCCGACCAGATAAGTCGTGATACCGAAAACGCCAAAGTACCAGCTGCGCAGCGTGCGCCAAAGATTCTGCCCGGGCACAAGCACGAGCGCAACGCAAAGCAGACCCAGCCCCACCAGCAGGATGCTGCGGGCCAGGTTCGGGGTCTCGGCGCGGCGCTGGGCACGGCGGGACGGCTGACGGCTGCGGGAGGCCGCACTGCTGCGCGCGGATGCGGAGCGCCCGGTGCTGCTGCGGCCCGTGCCGCGGGAGGAGGCGGTGCTCTTTTTGCCGGAGGAGTTCTTTGTTGATTTTTTACCGGAACGAGATTGTGCCATGTTACAGTGTTTCCCTCTCTTATTTCTCTGAACGCTTCTTTAGGCAATACCGCATAATTCCCGCCTTACGGCTTAAGCACCGCTCCGGCGGCTGCGGCACGGCACCTGCGTTGCCAAAATGCTCGATAATACACAAAGTATTATCTGCGCTTTTGGCTTAGCAGCTGCCGCACCTCGCTCGCCGTATCGGCACTTAGAATTATGCGGTATTGCCTTTATATATAAGTAGTCTGTACATGTACAGGACGGTAAGGACATACGACTTTTATTTTAGCACGATTTCCAGGGATTGTAAAGAAAAATGCCCGCTGTGCCGGGTTACAAAAAATAAATCCCCGCCCTGAGGGATGGGCGGGGATTTACAAGAAAGGAGGAGAAGAACACATGAAAATGTGATAAAGCTATTTGACTTGGGGTTCATTTAGCTTGCACCTAAATTGTAACTGTTTTGTCACCAAATGTCAATAGCAAATTGTAAAACTTTTGTCATTTTTCAATTTGTTCACAAATTGGCAGGCGCAGCTCCGCACAGCCGCCGGGCGTGTTGGACAGGCGCAGCGTGCCATTGTGTGAAAGCGCGACCCTGCGTGCAAAATACAGCCCAAAGCCCTGGTGGGCTGTGTCACTGCGGGCAGCTTCTGTATAAAGCAGCTCCCCCGCTCTGGCGAGGGCCTCGGCAGTGAAGCCGGGGCCGGTATCGGTCACACGCAGGATGAAATCCTGTTTCTCTTTTGTAACCAACAGTGTGACAGTGCCGCCGCGGGGCGTATAGCGCACGGCGTTGTCCAGCAGGTTTTCGGCAGCCCGGAGCAGGTCGCACTGTGCCGCGCACAGTGTCCCCTGCCACTGCTCGTTCAGTATAAGCTGCACCCCGGCAGGTGCGCAGAGGGCGCGGGCTGTTTCCGCCAATTCATTGACAAGGGTGTGACTGGGAAAGGTTTCCCTTGTGGCGGGCGGTGCACAGGCGGTGCGCAGGGCGGCCAGATATTGCTGGGCACGGTCCGTGCCGCGCAGGATGGCTTCGACCTGTGTCTGCTGGTCGGCGGACAGAGCATCCTCAGCCAGCAGGTCTGCGTTGCCCTGAATGATGGACAGCGGCGTTTTCAAGTCATGCGTCAGCGCGGCGATCTGCTCAGCGCGCTGCTGCTCCATCCGCCATTGGCTTTGCAGGCTGTCGGTCAGTTCTCGGCCCATCGTCTGCATGGCATGCAGCGTGGCGGAAAACTCTCGCAGATGTGCGCCGTCTGCGTCAATGCGCTCGGGCTGCTGCGCAGCGATGGCATCCACCGCGTGGTGCAGACAGGCGGTCTCGGCGGCAAAGACCCGCACGGTGCGGTGGGTCTGCCAGCCCAGCCAAACGAGGATGAGCGCCGCCAGCAGCACAAAATAGCAGGTCTGGAAATCCGGCAGCGTGTCCCGCAGGGCCGGGTCGGCGTAGGGCGTAGCATAGTCGTACTGCAAAAGGCAAAAGCTTCCGTCAGCCATTTTGACATCGTACTGGTACTGCGTATACCCCAGATTGCCGCTGCCGCCATGGAAGTCGTTGAGGGCGATTTTCAGCTGACGTGCGGTCATGTTGGTCTGCAGCACCGTGTCATTCTGCACCACAGCCCAGCGGCACAGGTCACTGATTTGGTTGGAATCAAATGTTTCTGCGGTCACGGCGGCCACGGTCTCCCGGGCCTCGGAACAGGCCTGGGCGGACGCCACGGCAGGCAGCAGAAAACCGATGTTTATCAGCTGCATAAAAATGATCCACCAGAGTACCAGAATCAGCGCACACCCGCCGCCGCACAGAAGAAGATACCGCAGCAGCACGGTGCGCAGACTGGTCAGCTTTCGTTTTTCCATTGGTAGCCAACGCCCCATATCGTTTGCAGCACCTCCCCTGCCCCGGCCACGCGCAGCTTGGCGCGGATGTTCTTGATGTGCTGGGTGATGGCCGTGTCATCCGCTGTACCGTCATAACCGAACACAGCTTCGTAAATTTGTTCTTTGGAAAAGGTCTGCCCTGCATGGAGGGCCAGCAGCTCACAGATGGCGTACTCGGATTTTGTCAGGTGTAAAGGCATGCCGCCAACGCAGGCTTCTTTGGCAGAAAGGTCCAGCGTCACCCCGCCGCGGGTGATCTTATGGGACGGCGTGCGGTTCTGCCGCCGCAGGTGGGCGGCAACCCGGGCACGCAGCTCGGCCACGCGGAACGGCTTGGTCAGGTAATCGTCCGCGCCAAGGCCAAGGCCTGTCAGCACCGACGGCTCATCGGTACGCGCAGTCAAAAATAAGATCGGCGCGTCCGTCTCGGCGCGAATGCGGCGGCAGACGGCGAAGCCATCCTCGCCGGGCATCATCACATCCAGCAGGATGCAGTCCGCCCAGCGGCAGAGCGTATCGGTCAGCTGCGTGCCGGAGGTGCGCGTTTCTACGGTGTGGCCGTCACGCTCAAGCGCTGTTTTTAGCAGCGTACAAAGGTCACGGTCATCATCGATTGCCAGAATGTTTGCCATAATAGCCTCTTTTATTGCAGTAAGCTGTAAACAAGACAGGATGCACCGTAAAGCAGGTAGACATGTGCCGGGTAGAACCAGTAGAACAGCTGCTTGTGGCCGCTGCCGCGCTGGCCGTTGTACAGCGCCATGCCGATAACGGCAAAAACGCCGAGCCACTCATAGTAGACTGTGAACATCTGGGAAAAGGCAAAATCCGGCAGACCGCGAACCTGCAGAAAGACCAGAACAAAATCACACAGGAAGGTCATAGCCGCCCAAACGACCAGCCGCAGGCGCTTGTGGTTATACAGCGCATACAGCACGATGCCCCCGGCCAGAAAAGACCAGCCGCCGTCGGTGATGGATGTCAACAAAGGCAGCGGCGCGGTGATGACCCACGCCAACACGGCAGAGCCGATCGGTGCGTCCTGAATTTTGGGAAAAAGCGTCAGCAGCGCTACGATGCAAATCGGCCAGAGGATCGGCATGGCAGCAGCCAGTGCGCCCCGCACAAACCGGCGCTGGCGCAGCCAGTCGATGCCCTGCCAGATGATGCAGAGCAGCATCAGATCCTGAAAAATGGCATTCATCGGGTAGAAGCCGTCACCCCGGCGGAAGGCCCCTGCATAGATCATAAAAAATTCCACAGTGCCCATCGCAGTACCGATGGCCCAGATACGCAGGAAGTAGCGCCTGCGGTCATGGGTATGGGCGAAGCCCTCCACGGTGCAGAACAGAAACAGCGGCGCAGACAGCCGCGCCAGCATACTGAACCATTCCGGCACAACGCCCGTAAATTCAAAAAAGTAGTGAATGTGATCCATCACCATGAGCACCAGCGCAATGGTTTTAAGCGCTGTGCCGGTCAGGCCGAATTTTTGCTTTGTCATAATAATAACCCCTTTCATTGTTGCTGTAAACAGTGTAACAGGGGTTTGTGTAGAAATTATAAGTGTTTGAAAATCAGCTGTGCCTCAAAGGCAGATTTGCCTTCCCGTTCGCCTTCAAAATAGAAGGTGTCCTCTGCCGGTCTGGCGCGGCGCAGGGTGAAGCTCTCGCCGCGGGGTACCTCGCGGTGGTAGCTGATGATGAAATCCGAAATCTGCGCACTGTCCCAGACCTGCCACGGTACGACGTCGCAGACAATGTCGGCATAGCGGGTGTTGTTGAGGTGGCCGTTCATGTCGCAGCGGGAGTAGGCCGCGGTCTGCGTGCCCAGCGTCTCGCAGTCCTCGGGTGCAACGCGGGGCAGGCGCATCGGCAGCTCAAGGGGCACATCCTCGGCCCACTGGTCGTCAAACTGCTCCGGGTGCTTGCGCAGGATCATACGCTTTTCGGTATCAATGAGTACCCAGCGGCTGTCCATTGTGGCGACCTCTGCCCCGTCGGCATCGTAAAAATGGGTGATGCGCTTGTTGACGGCGCGCTTGCAGCGCTCGGGCTGGGTGACAAGGGTCAGTTCCTCGTCCACACGGGGCAGCCGTGTGACGTGCAGGGCCAGCTTGGCCAGCACATAGGCGGTGTGGGTCTTGCGGTACAAGGCATCGTCCAGCCCTACGGCCTCGGCGTGGGCGGTAGCAACCTGCTGGGCATAGCGCAGCAGCGCCCCCAGCTTGACATGGCCGAGATGGTCGCCGTCCGTGCGGTAGACGGTAAATTTTTGGGTGTAGGTTATGAGCTTTTCGGGCATAAGAAAGCCCTCCTTGATGGATTTTGAATTGATTCGCCAAGCAGAGTATAGCACAAATGTTGGAAAAATGCAAAGGCGGGGGCTTTGGGGCTGGCCGTAGGGGCTGATGCTTGCATCGGCCCGCGGAGGGGTCAAGACCCCTCCCTACAAATCGAACCGTAAAAGGGTGCAGCGGCAAGGCTGCGGGCCGGGCATGCCCGACCCCTACGGGGCGGCAAACAAAAAGGCTGCACACGCAAAACGGTGTGCAGCCTGAAACTGTTTAATAGTTATCGCGGGATTTTTTGCGGAGCTTGCGCCAGATATTGAATGCAGAGATAGCGATGGCCAGAAGCAGAAGGACAACGACCATCCAGCCGCTGCCGCCATCCTCGTAGCTCTTCATCTCGCTCCACTGGGCATCCATGGCGGCGTTGATGTCGTCGGGCAGAGTCTCAAAGACCTCCGCCTTGTCCAGAACCTCCGCGCCCGGGTAGGCAATTTCGCTGTACTTCAAATCGTCGTCCAGCATCTCCCACACGGCGGTGATGGGGGTGGAATAGCCGATGAAGTCCGCGTTGGCAAGGCCGACGTCCGGCTCGCACAGGTAGTTGATGAACATTTCGGCGGCCTCCTGGTGTTTGGCGTTGGCCGGAATGCACATGCTGTCGATGAAGAAGTTGACGCCTTCCTCCGGGTGGACGAAAGCAAGGTCTGGGTTTTCGTCGATCATCGTGATGGCATCGCCCGCATAGTAGGGCGCCATGGCGGCCTCGCCACCTTCCATCTTGTCAAAGACCTCGTCCATGACGTAGGCCTGCACGATGTTCTTCTGGGCCTTCAGCGCGTCGGTGATGGCGGTAATCTCGTCAACGGACTGCGGATTCATCGACAGACCAATCGTCTTGGCTGCAATCGCGTAAGCGTCGCGGGAGTTGTTGAACATCAGCACATTGTTTGTGTACGCAACATCCCACATGTCCGCCCATTTCGTGGGCGGCTCCTCGACCATCGTCGTGTTGTAGATCAGGCCCGTTGTGCCCCACATGTAGGGCACGCTGTACTTGTTGCCGGGGTCGAAGCTGCGGTCCAGATATGTTTCACCGATGCCGGCAAAGTTCGGAATGTTGTCCATGTTCAGCTCGGACAGCATGCCCTCCTTGGCCATCTTGCCCACCATGTAATCCGATGGGAAGATGACATCATAGGATACGCCGCCGGATTTCAGCTTGGCGTAGAGGCTCTCGTTGGAGTCGTAGGTCGTGTAATTGACCTTGATGCCGGTCAGCTCCTCGAATGCGGACAGAACGTTGATGCTCTCGTCAGAACCGTCGGAGATGTACAGGCCGTTGTTGTAGACATTCAGCGTGATATGGTCGTTGGCAAAGCGCTTCCAATCGTAGTCGCCGGAGACGGAAATATCCTCGTTGACCTCGATGTTATCGGCGGCCAGCACCGGCGCGGCGCTCATCATGGTGACAGTCAGTGCGGCCAGCGCTGCAGCGGAAAACTTTTTCAGCTTCATCTTCAGCGCCCCCCTTCGTCCAGCATGGCTTTGCGGATGGCCTTCTGGTTGCGGCGGTAGGCGCGGGAGTCTGCGGCGTTGGAAATCAGGATGATTGCCAGAATGACGCAGAATATGACTGCAGACAGCGCGTTGATCTCGGGGCTGACCTTCTTGCGGGTCATCGAGTAGATGGCGATAGGCAGTGTCTGCATCGTGCCGGAGTTGAAGTAGGAAATCATGAAGTCATCAATAGAGTAGGTCAGGCAGATGAGGAATGCTGACAAAATGGCCGGGGACAGCTGCGGCATGATGACTTTGGTGAAAGCCTGGCGTGGTGTGCAGCCCAGATCCAGCGCTGCATTGTACAGGCTGGGATCGAGCTGGCGCAGCTTGGGGCCTACATTAAAGATAACATACGGGATATTGAAGGTGATGTGCGCAATCAGCAGCGTCGGCCAGCCGAAGATGCCGCTCTCGCCGCCGATGCCGAAGTTCTGCGCCATGACGAAGAGAAGCATCAGCGAGACACCGGTGATGATCTCCGGATTGACGACAGGCACATAGCTGATGTTATTGATGATGAGCTGGCTTTTGCGGGACATCGAGTTGATGCCAAGGGTCGCCAGCGTGCCCAGCACCGTGGCGATAATGCTGGACACCAGCGCCAGCACAAGGCTCAAACCCAGCGCGGACAAAATCATCTCGTTGTGGAACAGGCTTTTGTACCAGCCGAGGGTGAAGCCCGTAAAGTTCGAGCGGGATTTGCTCTCATTGAAGCTGAACGCAATCATGACCGCGATGGGCAGATACATGAAGCAGAACACCAGAATGACGTAGGTGCGCATGAGCAATGCGGAATGTTTTTTTGCCATATCACATCACTCCTTCCATCTCGGACTCGTCAAAGCTCGAAGTGAAGCTCATGCAGAGCAGGACAATGACCATCAGCACCAGACTCATGGCGGAGCCGAGGTTCAGATTGTAGGAGTTGCCAAGGAACTGCAGCTCGATCAAATCGCCGATCAGCAGGTTGGAGCCGCCGCCCAGCATACGGCTGATAATAAAAGTAGAGACTGCGGGCACAAACACCTGCGTGATGCCGGTGGCAATGCCGGGGCCGGTCAGCGGGACGAGCACCCGAAACAGAATATGCCAGACGTTGCAGCCCAGATCCTGCGCGGCCTCAATGATGGAATCATCGATTTTTGTCATGGCTGTGTAGATGGGCAAAATCATAAACGGCAGGTAGTTGTACACCATGCCCAGCACAACCGCACCTGAGGTGTTGATCATGTTGAAGGGGCCGAGGCCGAACAAACCGAAGAACTTGTTGATAAGGCCGTTTTTCTCCAGCAGTGTCATCCAGGCATAGGTGCGCAGCAGGAAGTTCATCCACATGGGCAGCATAATGAGCATCAGCATAATGTGCTGCTTGTTGGCGCGCAGGCGGGAGAGAAAATACCCCACCGGAAACGCCATGACCAGGCAGATCACGGTAGAGATCGCGGCCAAAATCAGGCTGCGGGCAAACACGCTGGAATACCGCCCGATCTGGGTGAGGTTGTCGAAGGTGAACTGGCCGTCCGCGTTCGTCATGGCGTACCAGATGACGATGAAAAGCGGTACGACTGTGAAAATGGCCATCCAGACCAGATACGGCCCGGCCAGCCAGCGGGAGGATTTGGATTTGAGCATGGATCACACCTCCGAACGCTTCATGATATGAATTTCGTCCGGGCCGATGTTCATGCCGATAAGCTCGCCGGGCTGGCTGGCCTGGGTGGAATGGATGATCCACTCATAGCCTTCCACATCGACGTGCATTTCAAAGTGAACGCCCTTGAAGATGACCTCGCGCACAAGGCCGGTCAGCATACCGACAGAGGGCGGCACGATCTGCACGTCCTCCGGGCGGATGACGACCTGCACAGGCTCGTTGACTTTAAAACCGCGGTCCACACAGGTGAAATCATGGCCGCCGAAGTTGACCAGAAAGTCCTTGAGCATGACGCCGTCGACAATGTTGGAGTCACCGATAAAGCGGGCGACAAAGGCATTTTTGGGTTCGTTGTAAATATCCTGCGGGGAGCCGATCTGCTGGATCTTACCGCCGGACATAACAACGACGGTATCCGACATGGTCAGGGCTTCCTCCTGATCGTGGGTGACGTAGACGAAGGTGATGTTCATTTCA
>UMIM01028679.1_pt1 | contig 11763 bp, 10 predicted proteins | sample 1965831 | NCBI WGS metagenome assembly UMIM01 (sample SAMEA4836125, study PRJEB28245) | human gut metagenome | biome: gut microbiome; material: fecal sample | place: Denmark | collected 2008 | reverse complement strand
ATTACCATGCAGGACGGCACGAAGATTCCGATGGATGACATTCTGACTATTGAGAGTGATGCGTTCTCATCGCTTGAACAATACTAAAAAGACGCTTTCGAGCGTCTTTTTCTTTTATGCGTGAGACAAAAACGCGGAATTTGTCCGTCGTATTACGAAGGGGTATTTTACGGGGGACTTCCAACTAAGATTACGATTTTAGAGAATAGCAAGCACAGCCGGTGTATATACACACGGCGATTTTGGATTAAGGAAACCCTCCCCTTAATCCAGAAAATGCTTGTTGGGATGTCTCCCAAACCCTCTATCTTTATGAAAGGACAAACCGCTTATGGCAAACAGAACACGACCAAATCAGATACTCTTCTTTGTTTCAGATGACGAGAAACGGATTATCAAAGGAAAGATGAAACAGCTTGGTACAAACAACATGGGAGCGTATCTTCGCAAGATGGCAATTGACGGTTACATCATCAAAGTGGACTACACGCAGCAGAAGAAACTTGCCGCAGCAGTATCTCGCGCAGCGGCAAATATCAACCACATTTGCCGCCGAATCAACTCCACAGGACACTTCTATGAGGACGATGTTGCAGAGCTGAAAGAAAGGCAGGCTGAGATATGGCGATTACTAAAATCAAGCCAATCCGAGGAACTGTGAACAAGGCTCTCGCATACATTCTTGATCCGCAGAAAACAGATGACCAGCTCTATGTCTCTTCCTATGGTTGCGCTGCCAGCGATGCCGCAGCGAAGGAATTTGAGTGGACAAGAAATCTTGCTGCTCAACAAGGAATGCAGATGCCGAAGGTGATCGCCCGACATCTGATCCAATCCTTTGCGGTTGATGAAGTCACGCCGGAACAAGCGCATGAAATCGGTAAGCAGTTTGCCGACGAATGGCTCAAGGGAAAGTACGAGTATGTGATTGCAACGCACATCGACAAGGGGCATTGCCACAATCATATTATCTTTAACGCTGTCAATTATGTTGACTTCCATGCGTACCGAAGCAATAAGAAAACCTATCGTGAGATGCGGCATCTCAGTGATGAGATATGTGCTGAACACGGGCTGTCAGTTATTCCTCCCTCTCAGGGAAAAGGCATGGACTACAAGGAATACACCGAAGCCAAACGCGGTACAAGTTGGAAGCAAAAACTCAAGCAGACCATTGATCGCTGTGTGATCACAGCAAAGGACTACGATGAGTTTTTGAAGCTGATGCAGGACGCCGGATATGAAATCAAAACCGGCAAATACATCTCCTTCCGTGCCGAAGGGCAAGAGCGTTTCACCCGTGCAAAAACCATCGGAGATAACTACACCGAGGACCGGATCAAGGAACGCATTCAAGGACGCAATGCCCGCAGACGGCAGATGCAGAACGGTAGGAAGAACATCTCTCTCATCAGCGATATTCAAAACAGAATTAAGCAGATCGACAGCAAGGGCTTTGAGCATTCTATGAAGATTAAGATCCTCAAAGAAGCCGCCAGAACGCTAAACTACCTCACTGAGAACGAGCTGCTTCAATATGCCGATCTTGAAAAGAAAGTCGAAGACATTCATAGTTCTTATGAGCGTACCGGCGCTGACTTGAAAGTCGTTGAAGCGCAGCTCCGAAAGGTGCAGCCGCTTATCAAGAATATCTCAACCTATCAAAAGCTCAAGCCGGTCTATGATGCCTACTCAAAGACGAAGAACAAGCAGAGTTTTCGAGCTGCGCACGAGGCAGAGCTTGTCGTTTTTGAAGCAGCAAAGAGTACATTGCTTGCTATGCAAGATGGTGAAAAACTTCCAAGTATGAAGTCTCTGCAAGCCGAGCAGCAACGCCTTTTGGAAGAGCAGCAGCGTCTCTACGACGAACGAGCAAGGCTCAAAAAAGAGGCTAAAGTGATTGATACCATGAAGGCAAATGTCGATGATTTCCTCAGTCCAACGCTTTCACAGGAGCATGAAAAAGCCAAAAGTAGCGAGTTGGAATAACCACCAAAGCCTGAGCCGTATGAATAAATCGGCTCAGGCTTTCTTCTTCGTAATGCGCTCCATGAACTTGAAATATATTTTGAATTTTTGGAGCATCGTATTGAAAATTTGAAGCGTTTGGTGTATAATATAATGAGTCTCACTATAAGCGTTTGAGAGAGGTGCTTTTATGAAGATAAGCTATAAGAAATTATGGGTCATGCTCATTGAAAGAGAGATCCCAAAATCAACTTTACGCAAGGATATAGAGCTGTCTCCTGGCACGATGAGTAAGCTCAATAAGAACGAGGATGTAGCTCTCTCTGTTCTGCTGCGCATTTGCGACTATTTGAATTGTGACATTGGAGATATATGTGAAGCTGTGCGAACGGGCAAGAAGTAGGTCCGAGTTTTCGTGCAGCTATTTTGTTATAGGTAGAGAAAAATACCTCAGCGAAAGGAGCATATATGGATGTCCTTGAGAATGCTGTGACTGAGAAAAATGCCCTCGTTGAAGCGGAGGCGTTTCCCACAGATGATCGAGTCACCTACAAAGACAGCACCTATGAAATTGTTTCTAAGGTTGCATATTTGATTGGTGTTCCGAAACGAATTTTTGATAATGAGCATGAAGCACCCAAAATAGAGATATACGAAAAACTTGATGCAGACAAAACGGCACGGATAATCCGTCATTTGTGTATCATAAGGACAGCGATTGAAAGGAACTTCAAGCATATCAACGAGCGCATGAAGTTTAGTTATCTCTCAATCAGCAGTATGCCGGAATATGTGCCGCAGGATAGCCTTCAACAACTAAATGCGGATGGCATTAGTTTTATAAAGAAGTCCAGCACGAAGCTAAGTCAGCATATCGTTGAGATAAACAAGCTGATTTCTGATCGGATCAATAATTGCAAGAAGCTATTTCCTCTTTGGCTGAATTGGCTGTATGTAAAAAACCTCTTTCTCATGCCAGATGGCTTGAAAGAGGAAGGGACAAAAGCAGCAGCAGATATTTATTACGCTCACTTGCTCTTTTATCCTTACCAGATGTATATAAACTGGGAACCGGAGGATGTCGGCAATCTGCTCTATAACGATAAAAAATTCGTGACGCTGCTTTATCAAATGAACGGTGACTACTTTACAGAGTACAGTAAAGTTTCTGATGCTGGAAGTTACATTAAAGGAAGCATCTACGAGTTTATTGGTAGCAGCGAAAAGGTTGTCGTAGTGGTAGATTGTGAAAACTCTGATCCGTACAAGCTCTGCGCTACGCTCAAGAATCTTGACTATCAGTACACACAGAAGATAGCATCCATCATCCTGTTTGATGATGTGCATAGTGCATCTGCTTGGCGTATTCTGGATAGTTTTACCCACATCCCGGTCGAACACATGATGACCGAACGGGTAAAGCAGAACAAGTCTCTGGTCGATGTGATGCTGATTGCCCGAACTTGTCAGGAGCATTACAAAAACAATGTGGATTCCTTTATTTTGGTGTCCAGCGACTCCGACTATTGGGGACTGATTTCTTCTTTACCGGAGGCTCGGTTCCTTGTCATGATAGAGCGCGAAAACTGCGGACCGGATTTGAAGAACGCACTTGTCAATGCCGGTATATTCTATTGCTACATTGATGACTTCTACTCCGGCAATGCAGAGGATATTAAGATCGGCGCACTGTTCAAAGAGATGTATCATTACATAGATCAGGCGGTGCGGCTGAATATCTACGAGATGTTCACAGAGGCGTTAAGAGCGACTCGAATTGAAATGAGTTCTTCGGAACAGAAACAGTTTGTGGACAAGTATTTGAAAACGATGCAAATGTCCATTGCGAATAATGGCGATGTGACATTGGAAATAAGACGAAAATGAGTCCGTTATATCGGACAGTAGCCGTGATAGAATAAAATGAGGATCGGTTGGCAACCAAAAATGATCCTCAAGTATTGGAGATGAAGATATGGCATACCAGAGCGAAGCGGCTCTTGAGCAACAATTCATAGAGCAGCTAAACAAGCAGGAATACAGCACAGTCGATATTCCTGATTATGACGCATTGGTGGAGAACTTCAAAGTTCAGTTTGAAGCCTTCAATGCGCCCAAACTTGATACGCCTATCACCGATAAAGAGTGGGAGCGTATCTTTAACCTCATGCTTGGAAAGTCCGTGTTCCAGAGCGCAAAAATTCTGAGAGACAAGTTTGTCCTTGAGCGTGAGGACGGGACGAAGGTTTACCTTTCCTTCTTCGATCAGGATCACACCAAGAATATCTTCCAAGTTACACATCAGACAACGGTTGTAGGCAAGTATGTCAACCGCTATGATGTAACGATTCTTGTGAATGGCTTGCCGTTGATTCAGGTCGAGCTAAAGCGCAGAGGTATTGACATTCGAGAGGCGGTCAATCAGGTCATGCGCTATAAGAAGCACTCCTATAACGGGCTATATCACTTCATTCAGCTTTTCATTGTCTCCAACGGTGTTGATACCAAATACTTTGCCAACTCCGACAGGGACTTGATGTATAGCCTTGCCTTCTTTTGGACGGATTTCAATAACATCCGTATTACCAACCTGAAAGACTTCTCAATTTCTTTTCTGGCAAGGGATCACATCATCAAGATGTTGACACGCTATACCATTCTGAACGATACGGATAAGATTCTGATGGTTATGCGCCCCTATCAGGTGTATGCCGTAGAAGCCCTTATAAGACAGGCTACGCTTACAAATCGCAATGCTTATATCTGGCATACCACCGGTGCAGGAAAGACGCTGACATCCTTTAAGACAGCTCAAATCCTCGCAGCCAATCCGAATATTAAGAAGGTTATCTTCCTTGTTGACCGTAAGGACTTGGACTCTCAGACCACCGAAGAGTTTAACAAGTTTGAGGCTGGCTCTGTTGATGTCACAGATCGCACAGACATTCTTGTGCGGCAAATGAAGGATAAGAACCGGCAGCTCATTGTCACGACGATGCAGAAGATGGCAAATGCCGTTAAGCGTCCTCAATACGAAAAGGTAATGGACGCATACCGTGACGAAAAGGTTGTCTTCATCATTGATGAATGCCACCGCAGCCAGTTCGGAGATATGCACAAGGATATTGTTCGGCATTTCAAGAAAGCGCAGTTCTTTGGCTTTACCGGTACGCCCCGTTTTGAAGTGAACGGAAAGACGGAGGGCAAGATCACACAGACTACCGAAATGCTGTTTGGGGAATGTTTGCATAACTATCTGATCAAGGATGCTATCTTCGATAACAATGTCCTCGGTTTCCATATTGAGTACATAAAGACGATGGAAGGCGATTTTGACTGGGACGATCCGACATTGGCTGACGCGATTGATGTTGGCGAACTCTATATGTCGGATGAGAGAATGTCCCTCATTGCAAACCACATCGTCCAGAACCACAAAGCCAAAACGAGAAATGGTCAGTACACGGCTATCTTTGCTGTTTCCTCCATTGAAGCTCTTGTCAAATATTACGACATCTTCAAGAAGATCAAACACGATCTGAACATCAGCGGTATCTTCTCCTATGGGCAGAACGAAGATGCTGAGGGTAAGGACGAGCATAGCCGAGATGCTTTGGAGCGTATCATCAAGGACTATAACGAGATGTACGGCACGAATTTCTCTACCGACACCTTCTCCGCGTATCACAAGGATATTTCAGATCGTGTCAAAGGCAAGAAAACGAAGTCTCTGGACATTCTCATTGTCGTAAATATGTTCCTGACCGGCTTTGACAGCAAGCAGCTCTCTGTGCTGTATGTGGACAAGGATTTGAAGTATCATGATCTGCTGCAAGCCTATTCTCGCACGAACCGTGTCGAGAAAGAAACAAAACCGTTTGGTATCATCATTTGCTACCGCAACCTCAAGAAACGGACAGATGATGCGCTGACGCTCTTCTCCAAGAGTCAGGACACCTCCGGCATTGTCGTTCCGGGCTATCAGTATTTTGTTGAGAAGTTCAATGAAATGGTTATGAAGCTCAAGGAAGTGGCACTCTACCCTGAGTCCGTCGATACCATGCAGAGCGAGGATGACCAGAAGAAGTTTGTCATCACTTTCCGTGAGCTGACAAAATACCTCCAATCTTTGCAGACATTCATTGAGTTCAGCTTTGATCAGGATGCACTCATCATGTCCGAGCAGGAGTATCAGGACTACAAGAGCAAGTATCTGATGCTTTACTCCCGGCAAAAAACTGATCGAGAAGTCGTATCTGTCCTGAATGATGTGGACTTCTGCATTGAGATCATGGAGAGTGACCGCATCAATGTTGCCTATATCATGAACTTGATCCGCAACATCCACTTTGATGACAAGAAGCAGAAGGACTACGACATCAAGCACATCAAGGAAGAATTGAGCAGGACGGATAATCCGCAGTTGCTTCGCAAGGTTGAAATTCTTCAAGCGTTCTTGGATCGTGTCGTTGTTGGACTTGAAAGTGCGGATGAGATTGACGCTGCATACAACGACTTTGAAAATGAAGCAAAACGAGAAGAGATCGTTGCTTTCGCAAAGACTGAGGATATTGATTCCTCCATGCTGACGGACATCATTTCTGAGTATGAGTTCTCCGGCACAATGGATGCAGGAAACATCCGTGACCGTATTGAGAAGCCCATGCCGCTGCTCAAGAAGAGGTCTTTGGTCAACCGGATCGTCGAATTTATCCGGCAGCACACTGAGAAATACCAATAAGGAGAGAGAACAATGGATAATTCTATTCAGGCTCACCAGAAAGAGCTTTGCAACAAACTATGGGCGATGGCAAATGCCCTGAGAGGTAACATGGAGGCATACGAGTTCAAGAACTATATCTTGGGCATGATCTTCTATTACTACCTCTCCGACAAGACCGAGAAGTACATGGTTAATCTTCTCAAAGACGATAATATCAGCTACGAGGATGCTTGGAATGACGAAGAATACAAGGCTGCCATCGTAGAAGAAGCTCTGCGTGACCTCGGCTACATCATCGAACCGGAGTATTTGTTCCGCAAGATGGTCAAGATGGTTGAGAACCGTTCCTTCGACATTGAGTTCTTGCAGAAAGCAATCAACGCTCTGATGGAATCCACTATTGGCAACGATTCGCAGGAAGACTTTGACGGATTGTTCTCCGATATGCAGCTCGATTCTACGAAGCTGGGGCATACCGTTAAAGATAGAAGTGCTGTCATGGCGAAAATCATTGCTTCGCTGGACGAGATCAATTTCAGCGTGGATGACACGAAGATTGATGTGTTGGGCAATGCCTACGAGTACCTAATCGGTCAATTCGCTGCCACAGCCGGTAAGAAAGCCGGTGAGTTCTACACACCTTCGGGTCCCGCCGAGCTGCTGTGCCGCCTTGCTTGTCTTGGCTTAACCGATGTTAAGGACGCAGCCGATCCGACTTGCGGTTCCGGCTCTCTGCTGCTTCGCCTCAAGAACTATGCAAATGTGCGTAATTACTACGGTCAGGAATTGACCTCGACGACCTATAACCTTGCCCGAATGAACATGATCCTTCGCGGCATCCCGTATCGTAACTTCAATATCTACAATGGCGATACACTTGAGCATGACTACTTCGGAGATATGAAGTTCCGTGTTCAGGTTGCAAATCCTCCGTATTCTGCAAATTGGTCTGCTGATATGCACTTCATGGAGGACGAGCGTTTCAATGAATACGGCAAACTTGCCCCTAAGAGCAAGGCTGACTTTGCTTTTGTGCAGCACATGGTTTACCACATGGACGAAGACGGACGAGCTGTTGTTCTGCTGCCTCACGGTGTTCTGTTCCGTGGCGCAGCCGAAGAAGTGATCCGTAAGCACCTGATTCAAAAGCTGAATGTGCTGGACGCTGTTATCGGTCTTCCTGCCAACCTCTTCTTTGGAACTGGCATTCCGGTATGTGTTCTTGTCCTCAAGAGAGAGCGCAATGGCAACTCTGATAACATCCTCTTCATTGATGCGTCCAACGACTTTGAAGCCGGAAAGAATCAGAATATCCTCCGTGAGTGCGACATTGATAAGATCGTCGAAACCTACGAGCATCGTGTGGATGTCGATAAGTACGCCCATGTTGCCACTATGCAGGAGATTGAAGAGAACGGATTCAATCTGAACATTCCTCGCTATGTTGATACCTTTGAGCCGGAAGAGGAAATCGACCTCAATGCTGTTGCAGCAGAAATCCGCAATATTCAGGCTGAGATCAAGGGCATCGACGCACAACTGAAACCGTTTTTCGATGAGCTGGGACTTGATTTTCCCTTTGATGTGGAGGGCAAATAATTATGGCAAATGTATCCTCAAGTAACGGTCTTGAGAAGCGTCCGAGATTAGCATTTAGAAACACAGATGGATCGCATTTCCCTTGTTGGAGACAGACTTCTCTTGGCTGCATTATCGAGCCATACTCAGAAAAGGTGTACGGAGAACATGACTATGAAGTTTTAACATCCTCTCGCGAAGGTCTTCAAAGACAAGAAGATCATTTTGGTTCTAAACAGCGGCATGATACAGACGGGTATAACATTATACCTTTTGGTTACTGCACATATCGAAACAGAAGCGATGACGGGAAGTTTGCGTTTAACATCAATACCATAAGTGAAAAGGCTATCGTAAGTAAGTTTTATCCAGTATTCAGATTTACTAATGCAAATAGCACCTTCATGGCAGAGTTTCTTAATTCATCACCGCGTGTAAAGAAAAAGCTGTCAGTACTTGCAGTTGGCACAAGTCAGGTAGTTCTCTCATTTGAGGCTTTGAAGGCTGCAAAATTCGATTTGCCGTGTAAAGATGAGCAGGACAAGATTGCCGCCTTTTTGGAGTGCTTGAACACACGGATAGAAAATCAGCGCACATTAGTAGTCGCCCTCAAGAAGTATAAAAGAGGTGTCGTTCGCACTCTACTATCACCTAAACACTGCAAGCTCAAGAATGTCGAATGGACAACAGCCAAAATCGGTGATATAGGGACATTTATAAAGGGCGCACCGTTATCTAAGGCAGATATTTCATCCGATGGAACGCCATTCATATTGTATGGGGAACTTTATACAACCTATAACGAGGTCATATCCAAGGTGGTACGCAAAACACAAGCATCCGTAGATAAACAGTATTACAGCCAAATCGGTGATGTGATAATCCCCACCTCTGGCGAAACGCCGGAGGAAATATCGACCGCATCGTGTGTAATGCTCCCGGACATCATTCTTGCTGGTGATCTTAATATTTATCGTTGCACTCAAGTAGATGGGCGAATTATGAGCTACATTCTAAACCATGTAGTTAATGACAGAATTGCTCGTGTTGCCCAAGGCAAGTCCATTGTTCATGTTCAAGCGACTGAAATCTCTAAGATTGAGATTACATACCCTGATTTGATCTCACAAAAGAAACTGATTGAAACCTTCGACGCAATTACAGCCAGAATTGATCAGAGCATGAGAGAACTTGAACTATTGCAAGTTCATCGCAAGGCATTACTGCAACAGCTTTTTATATGAATAGTTGTTGCAGAAGGGCTTTCCTTGTTTCCATCAGTGCATATAAGGTTCGTTCAGCATTATAGATTTTGGCATCAAAGGTAGAAAGCATTTTTGAGATTTTCTTTCTTTCCTCTACGGGTGGAAGCGGCAACCTGCATTCGTTCAGGATTCCTTTGGTTATCTGGTTGATCGTTGCCGTTCCCGTATCTTTGAAGACTTGAGAAAAGAACATCTGACTGTTCAAATAGTGAAAAATATATGTGTCATTTAGTTTGCTCCGGACAATCATCATAAATGCCCCCCATGTTGTCTTTGGCATATCAATTGGAATCAAAGCAGTTTTTCCGACAAGACTTTTACTGCCATTTCGCACACACATAATGACATCTGCACATTTGACTTGTAAACTCTCAGGTATTGATTTGTCCACATAAACACAGTCATCAAAGGAAAGAGTACCATTTTGAATGTTGGATGATCTCAAAACAAGATGCCCTGCATTTGCAACATCACTCGGACTATAAGTGAGTCCTTGCAAGAAATCTGCAACTTCGGATAAGTATACCGTTGGATATATCTTTTCGTCAGTGTTTGAGAAAACCTTGTTTAATAATCCTCTTTTATACTTCTTGAGGTTATCAACGAGGGACTGCTGCGCCTCTATTCGACGCTCTAACGCAATCATGAAGTTTGCGATTTTTCGCTGCTCCGCTAAATCCTGCGGAATGTAATGTTTTGCGTCAAAGAACTCATCAGTTGGCACATTCAAAAGCCCGTGATTTCTTGCTCCTTCGGCAGAGATCATGTAAATCTCACGATACCATTTGAGCGAATCGAAGTAGGCTTTTATAAAATCAGAATCGTGTTTCTTGAGTGCAAAGCAGATGTAGAGTGTAGAAAGCGCACCCATATCGTAGCGGTCAAGACGCTTAACGGAGCCAAAATCGTACCCGACTGAATAACTCTTGTTGTAGGCGTATTCACCATTCTTCAAGAGATAATAGCCACTCATGTCTTTGCTGGCTACGGTCTTATTGAAGTAGCTGATTTGATCCACAAGCCCATCTTTAGACGAAATTGTGAGAGGCAGACTTGTTTCGTTATTGGTATTCTTCCGTGTGACACGATCTGCAAAATCTGAAAGTTTCTCAGCCTTCCACGGTTCATCGAAGCCCGGAAACCGGAGTTTCGGACGCTTCTCAAGACCGTTACTTGAGGGCTATTTCAGCAATTAAATAGAGGCTTGTAGGCAAAGGTAAATCCCTTGCAGTAGCAGAGATATTCCGCTAACCATGGGCGGCTGACACCCGGCATATCCGATGCACCGTCCACCTCTGGACAGCTTTCGGCTCTGACCTTGCGGCCAGAACTACGACATCTTTCTGCCGACTTCACCGAGCTTCTGACAATCGGCGGTTGCGCGCCTATGCCAGTCGGAGTATCAGTGCGGACGCTTCGGGGCGTTACTCCCTCATTTCATCCATCGAAATATCAGTTCTCCAAGATTCTGGACTTCTTTAGTCCTTCAACTTGTGCCTGACCTTTTCAGTCAGGAACGCATCGCACGATTATCGTTGCCGTAGCCTTCCATCAGGTTGACAACAGCCCACACTGCCAGACCGGCACCGAGGGCGATAACGAGCGTCTGCAGAACCGTAACTGCCTGATTGATAAATGCCATAAGAAATTTCCTCCTTGAAAATCATGAAAGTTTGGTTTGTGTATTGGAAAATGGGCATAAAAAAAGAAGCCCCGTCATTGTTCTGCTTCAGGCAAATGCCCATGCGCAGTGCATGACGGGGCTTCATTCCGCTTCGATCTCGCCCATATCATAGAGATCAAAGGTTTCGTTTGGCTTGATGACCAGCTTGTGTTGCCGATATTTTTCAATGTCAAAGGCGTTCCGCTTGTCAGAGTCGGACAGGAATTTGTATTTTGGATGCTTCGTTATATCAAACTTATCACTGAGAAAAGGTCTAACGCCTCTAAGCTGCAAAATACATTTGCCGCCGTCCATGACAGCAAGTTCATCCTGAGACATCAATTCTTTGCCACAATGTCAAGTGATGAATTAAAAAAAGCTATCAAAGAAATCCTTCTTCGATAGCAGCGTATTCAACATCTATTCACATTTCCTGCCTTGCGTTCTTCGAGCTAATGAAATATAATGAAAGAAATTGTCGGAGGTATGAGCATGGACTACATGACACTCAAAGAGGCAAGCGAAAAATGGGGCGTTTCGTCCCGTCAAGTCAACTATTACTGCGT
>UMIM01046759.1_pt1 | contig 11888 bp, 13 predicted proteins | sample 1965831 | NCBI WGS metagenome assembly UMIM01 (sample SAMEA4836125, study PRJEB28245) | human gut metagenome | biome: gut microbiome; material: fecal sample | place: Denmark | collected 2008 | reverse complement strand
CTTCAAAGCATCTGGCAGCTTATTTAGAAAAAGATCCTGAATCGATTACAATATGCATTGGCCCTGAAGGCGGATTTGATGAAAAAGAGATAGAAAAACTCAAAAATGATCATTTTTCATCTTGTTCATTAGGGAAAAATATCTTAAGAGCCGAAACAGCTGCCTGCTATATCTTATCCTGCATCGAATATCAAACTCATTGTGGAAAGGAGAACTAATGCGATTTCACATAGAAACTCTTGGCTGTAAAGTAAATACATATGAATCTCAATACTATGCAGAAAGTTTAAAAAAAGTTGGATACATAGAAGTTGGAAAAGATGACCCTTGTGATATCTGTATCATAAATACTTGTACGGTCACCAATACAGCAGCTTCTAAATCTAGACAGAAAATACATCATGCGAAGAAAAACAATTCAAATGCATTGATCGTACTAGTTGGTTGTTATGTACAATTTATTGATGAAAAACAAAGAAAGGCTTTAGAAGCCGATTTAATAATCGGTGCAAAGGATAAAAACAAGATTGTACCTTTGATTGATGAATTGATTCATGAAAAACATAAGATGGATCAAGTAAAACCAATTGATCAATATTTTGACTTTGAAGCCATGCCAATTCATTGTTTTGAGAATATGGAAAGAGCCTTTTTAAAGGTTCAGGATGGCTGTAATCAATTCTGCAGCTATTGTGCAATTCCTTTTGCACGAGGAAGAGAACGCTCTCTTTCAAGCGATGAAGTGATTAAGATCGCAAAAGAACTTGAAGAAAAAGGTCATCAGGAAATCGTGCTTACAGGAATTCATACGGGACGTTATAAAGATGGCGATATTGATCTTGCCTGCTTGTTGAAGTTGTTACTAGAAAATACACAAAATGTTTACTTTCGAATTTCTAGCATCGAAATCACTGAAGTCAGTGATGAACTAATTGAATTGATCTTAAAAGAACCAAGAATTTGTCATCATCTGCATATTCCGGTTCAATCTGCATGTAACGAAACACTACAAAGAATGAATCGACCATATACGATTGAAGAGTTTAAAAATCGAATCTCTAAAATTAGAAGTCAAATTCCTGATATTTCAATTTCAACCGATGTTATTACAGGCTTTGTCATGGAAAGTGATGAAGAATTTGAAACAACCTATCAAAATCTCAAAGAAATTGAGTTTTCATTCCTGCATGTTTTCCCATACTCTAAAAGAGATGGAACCAAAGCGGCCAGTATGAAAGGGGAAGTACATGGTACGATTCAAAAAGAAAGAACATCCAAATTATTAGAACTTTCTAAAGAATTGCGCCAAAAAGACATGGAGCGTTATCCAAATATTACGGTATTGATCGAACGCAATGAAGACAATACATATTTTGGCTATACAAATCAATATCACCCTGCTCGCATAGAAAGTGATACAATACTATCTGGACGTATCTTGACTTCATGGGATACAATAGAGAATGGAACATATATTATTAGAAAGAAGGCTTAATTATGCGCTTAAGCAAGTTATTTAAAAGTGCTCCAACTGTTAATATTACCGGCTTATGTTCGGATTCAAGAAAAGTAAAACCAGGAAATATCTACTTTTGTTTACCAGGCATAACACACGATGGACATGATTTTATCAATCAGGCTTTAGAAAATGGAGCTAAATGTATAGTCCATTCCAAAAAACTTGAAGAAATGAAAAGTGGTGCCGTTTATATTCGTGTTGATGATGTTATAGACGCGATGAACCAATGTGCACGCCTGTTTTATTCAAAACCGGCTGATAAAATGCTAATGTATGGTGTAACAGGTACAAATGGAAAAAGTACTATAGCGAACATCATCCGAAATATTCGTAATACGATTGAACCTTGCGGATATATCGGAACAATTTCCATCGAATATGGAAATGTCAAATTAGCTCCTGATTTGACAACACCAGATCCATTAGTACTGCACAAAACGATGTCTGATATGGTCCAAAAAGGGATGAAAGCCTGTGCTTTGGAAGTAAGTTCTCATGGCCTTGCGCAGCATCGTGTTGATGCAATCAAATTTGATGTCGCCATCTTTACCAATTTTACTTATGATCATCTAGATTTTCATGGAACATTGGATAACTATTTTGAGGCCAAAAGTCTTTTGTTTAAAAATCTTGTAAAACAAGATGGAGTATCGATTTTAAATGTTGATGATGAAAAATATGAAGATCTAAGAAGTATTTCAAGAGCTAAAGTTATTTCTTATGGAATTGATCGTGAATGTGATTATCGTGCTATCAATGTTGTGCTTGATTCACACTGTTCTCGCTTTGATCTTGTTTATGGAGGAAAGACTTATAAAGTTAAAACCAATCTGGTTGCGACATATAATATTTATAATCTTCTTGCCAGCATTGCCGCTTTACATGAAACGGGAATGGATTTACAGGAAATCATTGATCAGTGCGAACATCTTCCTCAAATTGATGGACGTCTAGAACAAATAGATCTAGGACAACCTTATCATGTTGTCGTTGATTTTGCACATACGCCTGATGGCATGGAAAAGATCATGCAGTTTGGACGCCAAATCTGTAAAGATAAAAAATTGATTGCGGTTTTTGGTTCGGCCGGTAAACGAGATATTGCCAAACGTAAAGTATTTGGTGAAATTGCAGATCAATATTGCGATTTGATCATCTTAACTGAAGACGATCCTCGTGATGAAGATCCAAAAGAAATTGCCGATCAAATCAAAGAGGGAATTAAATCCACACAAAACATCTTTATTGAGGATCGTTATGAAGCCATTCGTCAAGCTGTAGAAAGTGCCAATGAAGGCGATGCGATCCTTCTATTAGGAAAAGGAGACGAATCTTTTATCTATCGAGAGAATGGAAGGGCTCCTTGGATCGGTGATAATGTTGCGGTTAAGGAATGTATTGAAAAATACACGAATCAAGCAGCATAAAAGTCTTGAATTTTTTAGTATTTTGATATATAATCATCTTGCTTAACTCGGGAAGGGAGGTTTGTTTATGCCAAAAGTAGTTGTTAAAGAAAACGAACAATTGGATGACGCTTTAAGAAGATTCAAACGTCAGGTATCTCGTAATGGCACCCTTGCTGAGGCGCGCAAAAGAGAATTTTACGTTAAACCAGGTGTACGTAGAAAATTGAAATCTGAAGCAGCACGTAAAGCTCGTAGAGGAAAATAATGAATCTGCATTTTATGCAGATTTTTTTCTTATAAGGAGGAAATTATTTGAATTACTATTCTTTTGATCTCTTGGATCGCACTTTGGATGAAGTGCAGATCTTTACAGGTTTTGAAGATTCTAATTTAGAAATCATAGAGAAACATTTTAAAACAAAGCTTTTAATTCGTTCTCATGAAATCAAGATAGAAGAAAATGAAAACACTGAATCTATTGTTCTCGTTATACAAAAATGCTTTGAGTTGATTGATACGCAACGAAAGCTTCATTCACAGGATGTAAGTTATCTTTGTACTTTGGCAAAAGAGAACAAATTAAAGGATTTTCATGTGGATCAATTACGACCAATAGGAAAGACCCGATCAGGAAAATTGATTTATCCTAAAACACTGGGACAGGCTATTCTTTGCGATGCTCTGCGTAAAAACGACATTGTTTTTTCAACAGGCGTTGCCGGGACAGGTAAAACATATCTTGCGGTAGCATATGCCGTTCAATGCTTGCGTCAGGAAAAGAAACAAAGGATCATTTTGACTCGTCCGGCCGTAGAAGCTGGAGAATCTTTAGGTTTTTTACCAGGTGATATGAAAGAGAAAGTAGATCCATATTTAAGACCTTTATATGATGCCTTGTATGATATGTTAGGACAGGAAACAGTAGAGAAATATTTAGAGAAGCAGGTAATTGAAATTGCTCCTTTAGCTTTTATGCGAGGACGAACATTAAATGATGCGATCGTCATCTTAGATGAAGCGCAAAATACGACAAAAGCGCAAATGAAAATGTTTTTAACTCGTATGGGTAAAAACACACAGCTTGTGATCAATGGAGACGTGACACAGATTGACTTGATTCGAAAAGAAGACAGTGGTTTGATGCAGGCTACAAAAATACTAAAAGGAATTCATGGAATTGCCATCACGAATTTACATGCCAACGATGTTATTCGCCATCCTTTGGTACAAAAAATCATCGAACGTTATTCAGAGATTGAAAATTCGTGAATCTTAATGTATACTAGGTAGGAATTTGGAAGGTGAAATTATATGGGAAGACACTTTGAAGTGCGTGCCGCTGCAATGGCTAAGACTGCTAATGCAAAAGCAAAAGTTTATTCAAGATATTCTAAAGAGATCTTGGTTGCCGCAAAGAATGGTGATCCAGATCCAGATATGAACCAGACATTAAAAAAAGCAATTGAACGAGCAAAAGCAAATAACGTTCCGGCTGACGTTATTAAACGTGCTATTGAAAAAGCAAAAAGTTCAGCTGATGAAAGCTATTCAAGTGCTCGTTATGAAGGGTTCGGACAAGGTGCAGGTTCAACGATCATCATTGACTGTTTAACTGACAATGCAAATCGTACAATTGCAAACCTTCGTGCCTGCTTCAACAAATCGCATTCTAAACTTGGTGTTGGAGGTTCTGTATCTTTTGGATATGAACACTTAGGCGTTATCGTTATTCAATATGAAGATGAGGAAGCGATGATGGATGCAATGATCGAAGCAGATATCGATTTACATGATATTGAGATTGAAGAAGGATATATGACAATTACTGTTGAACCAACACAATTAGATGATGCGAAAACAGTGGTTGAAAACTTGATCCCAGATGTGAAATTTGAAGTATTAGAAGATAAGATGGTTCCAAATGAAACAGTGACTCTTGAAGGAGAAGATTTGGAATTATTCAAACGTTTATTAACATTATTAGATGATGTTGACGATGTTCAAAACGTATATCACAACGTCGAAAATGCATAAATCCATTGAAGAAGAATTGAAATAAACGCATATCGTAGAGAATGTACGGCTGGTGAAAGTACTATATAAATTTATTTCTGGACACTTTGGAGGAATCGAACAAAAAATTCGATCGTACGTCGCGTTAAGACTAGAGAGTATGCTAACAAGCATAAAATAAGGTGGTACCGCGTTCAAAACGTCCTTATATAGGGCGTTTTTTTATTTATTAAAAAAAGGAGGCAAAGTATGACGTATCAGATTCCAAGAGGAACACAAGATGTTTATGGTGATCAATCGTATAAGTGGCAGCAACTAGAACGTATTTTTCGTGAATTCTGTTACTTATACAACTATGATGAGATTCGAACACCAATTTTTGAACACACAAATGTATTCAAAAGAGAGAATGACTCCAGTGATATGGTCAATAAAGAGATGTACACATTCCAACTTGAAAACAGTTCAACTTCACTGACCCTTAGACCAGAAGGTACAGCTGGTGTTATTCGTAGCTTTGTAGAAAATAAGATGTATGCAAATCCGGATTTACCTGTCAAATTGTATTATATGGGACCGATGCATCGTCACGAAAGACCACAAAAGGGAAGACTTCGTATCTTTAATCAGTTTGGTGTCGAATGTCTAGGAAATAAATCCCCTTATACAGATGTTGAATGTATTACATTAGCTTTTTCTATTTTGAAAGCTTTAGGTTTAAACGATATCAAAGTAACGATCAACACCTTAGGTGATGATGAAAGTAGAGCAAGCTATAGAGCTGCATTGAAAGAATATTTTAAACCACATTTAGATGATCTTTGTTCAGACTGTAAGCGTCGTTATGAACAAAATCCTTTACGTATTCTTGACTGCAAGATCGATCATGATAAAGAATTCATGAAAAATGCACCGAGCATGAAAGATTATTTAAATGAAGAATCTAAGGAATATTTTAAAACTGTATTATCTCTTTTAGATGAATTAAATATTCCATATGAAATTGATGACAATTTGGTTCGTGGTTTAGATTATTACACACACACTGTATTTGAGATCGTTTCCATCAATAAAGAAATGGGAGCGCAGTCAACAGTATTAGCTGGTGGACGCTATGATGGATTGATTTCTTACTTTGGCGGACCAGATGGTATGAGTGGTATCGGCTGGGCTCTAGGAATTGAACGTATTTTACTGGCTTTAGAAGCAGAAGGTGTAGCTTTAGAAACCAAACCGGCTTTAGATGCCTATGTTATGTGTTTAGATTCGGAAGCTAGAAGCAAAGCGTTACAAATCGTGACCGAATTAAGAGCGTATGGATATCGAAGCGATATGGATATGTTACAAAGAAGTTTTAAAGCCCAATTTAAAGCTGTCGATCGAGCAAAGGCAAAAGTCGCAATCTTGATTGGAAATACAGAAGTTGAAAACAACCAGGTAACGATCAAAGATCTAAAGAAAAAAGAACAGACAACGGTTGATATGGAAGATATGATAGAAACATTGGATCATATCTTAATGGAAGAACATGATCATTAAAAGGAGAAACGATTTATGAATAGAACACATCATAATGGAGATTTACGTTTAGAAAACGTAAATGAACATGTAGAGCTAGTAGGATGGGTTGCCAAAAAAAGAAACTTTGGACAACTTGTGTTTATCGATCTTAGAGATCGCTCTGGAATCTGCCAGCTTGTATTTGATGAAAGTATGAGTGAGGCATTAAAAGATATCCGCAATGAATATGTATTATCTGTATCTGGAACCGTACTTCAAAGAAAAGATGCCAATCCAGATCTAAAAACAGGTGAAATTGAAGTTAAAGTTGAAAAGTTTGAGATCATCAATAAAGCTAAAACAACACCATTGATCATTGCGGATGAAACAGATGCTTTAGAAGACACTCGTCTTCAGTATCGTTACTTGGATCTTCGTCGTCCAGTGATGCAAAACAAACTGATCATGCGTCATAAGATCACTCGCAGCATGCGTGAGTATTTAGATAATAATGATTTTATTGAAATTGAAACACCTATGTTAGGTAAAAGTACACCAGAAGGAGCTAGAGACTATTTAGTGCCAAGTCGTGTTCATCCAGGATCTTTTTATGCACTTCCTCAATCACCTCAGCTTTATAAACAGTTATTAATGATTGCCGGATTTGAAAGATATTATCAATTTGCTCGTTGTTTTAGAGATGAAGATCTAAGAGCGGATCGTCAAACTGATTTTACTCAGGTTGATATTGAAACAAGCTTCTTAAGTGAAGTAGAAATCCAAACCATGATGGAAGAAATGATGGTCAAATTAATGAAAGAAGTTAAAGGAATTGATATTCAAGCACCTTTCCTTCGTCTAAGCTACGAAGAAGCTATGAATCGTTATGGTTCAGATAAACCAGACAATCGTTTTGGCTATGAACTTCAAGACATTACAGAAATCTTTAAAAACAGCGAATTCAAAGTGTTTAAAGACTGCATCGACAATGGCGGCGTAATCAAAACGATCGTGATTGATAACTTCTCTTCAATAACACGAAAAGAAATTGATAAATATACTGAATTGGCAAAGAAAAACGGTGCAAAGGGATTGGTTGTCTTAAAGGCTCAGGACAATGAGTTAACCGGTTCAGCTCGTAAGTTCTTAAGCGAAGATGAAGTAAAAGCTCTTTACGATACTTTATCTTTAAAAGATAAGGATGTTTTATTTATCGTAAGTGATCAATGGACCAAGACATGTAATGTACTAGGGGCTTTACGTAATGAGATTGGTTATAAACTTGGTTTAAAGAAAAAAGATGAATTCTCATTCTTATGGGTGACAGATTTTCCAATGTTTGAATGGAGCGAAGAACAACAGCGTTATGTTGCCTGCCACCATCCATTTACACAGCCAAAAGAAGAAGATATCCCATTACTAGATACAGACATTGCCAAAGTAAAAGCTAATGCATATGACATTATTTTAAATGGTTATGAACTTGGTGGTGGAAGTCTTCGTATCTATGATAATGATTTACAGGAAAAGATCTTTGAAATTTTAGGTATGAGCGAAGAAGAAATCCATAATAAGTTTGGATTCTTTATTGATGCCTTCCAATATGGAACTCCGCCTCATGGTGGATTGGCATTCGGACTAGATCGTATTGCGATGATCTTAAGCGAATCCGATTCCATTCGTGATGTTATTGCATTCCCTAAAAATGCCAATGCGAAATGTCCAATGTCAAAAGCACCTACACCTGTAGATCCAGCTCAGTTGGAAGAATTACATATTGAAATCAAAAAATAACGTTTTAGCATGCCAAACGGCATGCTTTTTTATTATAAATACGGTGTTTCAAAAACTTATAAAATGTCAAGACTTGTAATATTATTTATAGTCAGGTATTATGAAATTGCCCAGGAGCTTATACATTTTCCTACACGCGAGATAAGGGAGACCGGACGTTTCTCTGTTGTGTTGAAGACCCGCTACGAGTGGGGATCCTAATGCATAGAACAGGTCACCCACCTGTACATACAGGGGAAGATCGCCTGTTCCTGGGTTTTTATTATGTTCATTTTCGGTTATAATACTGGTAAGTGGAGATACAATTATGAGCAAAAAAACAGAATTTATTGAAATTTATCAAACGTATATCAAACGCGATGGGGCAAAGGATTTTTTAGATTATTTATGTTCGAATAAATCTGATTTCTTTACAGCTCCTGCAAGCACACGTTTTCATGGATCATATCCGGAAGGCTTGGTTGAACATAGTATCAATGTATTTCATTGTCTAAAGGATTATCTATCAAGAAATCGCGTAAAAGATATGTATGGCATGGATTATGATGATGAAACTATTGCCTTGGTTGCTTTGTTGCATGATGTATGTAAGATCAATGTTTATAAAACAAGTTATCGCAACAAAAAAGTAAATGGGGAATGGCAGCAAGTTCCATATTATGAGTTTGAAGATGAAATGCCATATGGACATGGAGAAAAAAGTGTTTATATGATTTCACCTTTTATGAAACTCACTCGGGAAGAGGCGTTTGCCATTCGTTATCACATGGGATTTTCCAATGAGGATCCCGCTCGTAATGTTGGATATACATTTGAACATTTTCCTTTAGCGTTTGCGCTAAGCACAGCGGATATGGAAGCTACGTATTTTGTGGATGGAAAAGAATAAAGGATTCTATCAAGTGAATCTAGGCATTTACTTTAATGTTTTATATAATCGTTTTGCTTGCTTGAAGGGCAAATCATTTAGAAGAAATGATTGACTGGATAAGGCTACAGGTTGAGATACCTGTTTACTTATCCAGTTTTTTTTCTTTTTACCTTTAAGTAAAGCCATGTTATTTGGAAAAGAGAATATGGATTTTTTTAATGACAAGATCAAATTGATGTATTTAAAATATTTGGCAGTGCATTTTTTTTCATTGATTGAAAGTGTAGTGGATATGGCAGTAGTTGGCAAATATCAAGGACTGGATGGAACAGCGGTTCTTGCGCTCGTAAGTCCTATATGGAATATTATTTATAGTCTAGGATTATTGATTGGAAGCCGCTATTATCGGTGTTACGATACTAGCCTTGATATTCTGGGTCGCCATCATATTTTTTGATACACAATTATTAACTTTATTTGGAGCTGAAGAAAATTTATTACCTTTGGCTAAGTATTATATTTTACCAATCAAATTTGTGATTCTTTATTTCTTGTTTACATAATTAATGGCTGCTTTTCTTCGTAACGACGCAAATTCTGGTTTGGATACAAAAGCAGTATTGACTGGTGGAATCTTTAACATATTTGAATATTACTTTTTGTCTTTACAATGGATCAAAGTATCTTTGTAACCCAAAAAGGAAATCGAATTCTTCAAACATTGCGTTATGCCTTGATTACTGCAGCTGTATTTGGAGTGTTATGGACCGTATTGGTTGAATTTAGTCCAAATTTATTTATCTATATCTTTATGAAACCAATCGAACATATCTTGGCTATATCTTTAAATATAATTCGAAGTTATGGTATATCTTTCTTATTATTGCCGTTCAATATATTCTCTACATATTATTTTCAGGCTTTAATGCAGCCCAAAACATCATTTATTATTTCTGTTTTAAGAGGTTTCGTGATCAGTGGAATCTTAAGCATTGTACTACCACAATTTGTTTCGGCGAATGCGATATGGTTTACGATGCCAATTTATGGAATTGCTTGTATCCATTTTCGTTGCGGTTCAAATGCGTAAATTCACCAAAAAATTACCACATGAAGATTTAGCAACTGTATAATCATGATATACTATATCTATGATATTTGAAGACACATCATTAAAATCAATATATGAACTTGATCATGTTCTTCAAGAAGAGCATGATCTTTTAAGCGTTTCTAAAGAAATTTATCGAATCACACATCTTCTCATGGATAAATATCAAAGGAATGAAATTGTTAAGTTTTATCACCATGATAATAATGGTGATGCGATCTATGTTGACTTTAATTTAGTTAGTGAAAATACCTGGTATCGAAGTGTAGCTGAAATTAAACAGATTTTATATAGACATACCGATTCCTCTCAATTTTCAATACATAAAGCTCTCTATGATTTAGGGGTTATAGAACCAGAATCAACTTTTAAATATAATCGTTATCTTCAACTCTTATATTTAATGTACATCATTAATTACTTTGCCTTTCCTAATTTAAATATATTTAAAAGACTTCATCAGGATCAATTTAATAACACCTACGATGAAGGAACAAGCAATGGAAAGTATGTTTCTTTTATTATGAATAATTTGTTTGAAGATGAGGATATGTTTGTAAGGTTTCAACAGGAAACCATTAATATTACAGATATTTCTTATGATTTAGCAATTCAATGTCGCTTAATGTCTCAAGCGTTTCCTTTTTCAAATCATCCTTTAAATATACTCCAAGAAATCATTGAATCAAATCAAATATGGACATCTCAACACTATCTAAAAGATCCTATCTTTTCATTCATGGAATATTGTCAATCTTTTTCTATGCACTCTTATTGTGTGGATTTATACAATAATTTATCAGATGATCCAAATCTATTTAAATTTGATTCTTTAACGATACAACCAAGCGGTTTTTGGAAACAACAATATATACCTATAGAAAAATTAGATGATTTTCTTATGGAAGATGAGCTATATAGTTTTTGTTATCAAAAAGAGAAACATCCAGAAGTGCGTGAAAAAATTAAGTTTGTGAAAGGGAAGTCAGTTGCTTTTCTAAAGAAATTAATTGCCTATGACCATAATTGGAAACAATATAATGATGATTTTATTTTGATTGAAACTATAAATAATACAGAATGTATATATGCTTTAAAGGCAGCTATCGTGATTAAAACGTATTATGAGCTTACTACAAAATTGAAAACTCGAATTAATGAATCGTATCCATTACGGTCACTTCTATCTGTGAATCTTGATAAATTTGATTTATTTCCGGCTACTTTGCCTATACGTTATTTTTTATTAGCTTGTCATGCTCAATATTTGAATGCTATCATGGAAGAAGATACATGGTATCCGCAATTTAAGATTGAATATCTGATTCCTGAATTATTATTTCTAAAGCTTATGTCTGAAGCTTACAATTACAGACAGTATGAAAATTTATATATCTTTTTAGCTTTTAGTCGTACACAATTAAGTGAATACCTTGAATATTGATTGGAGCAAATGCTCCAATTTTTTTGTCCAAAGATTTGTATTATTTTGCCTTAGTTATAAAATTAGAAATTATGTTCTAATACAGGTGCTGGTAAAGATAGCTCTTTACTCTCTAGTTTACTCTAGTGATAAATTTATAGCGAGGTTGTATAGAATGCTGAAAATCAAAGATTTTGCGACATTATGCGGTTGTAGTATCTACACGCTCAGGTATTATGATCAAATTG
>UMIM01034195.1_pt1 | contig 11984 bp, 7 predicted proteins | sample 1965831 | NCBI WGS metagenome assembly UMIM01 (sample SAMEA4836125, study PRJEB28245) | human gut metagenome | biome: gut microbiome; material: fecal sample | place: Denmark | collected 2008 | reverse complement strand
CATCCTCCGCACGGCGAATCTGATAACTCCATTTGGAAATAGGCTGTGTAATACCTACCAAATCGACTTCCTGAAACGCATCTGTACCCAGCAGGGAAGCCCCTACCTGACCGGCAATCACCACAATCGGCGTACTGTCAATCATGGCATCAGCGATACCGGTAATGGTATTGGTCGCTCCCGGCCCACTTGTTACCAAACAAACTCCCACTTCTCCCGATACACGGGCAAAACCCTGAGCTGCATGCGCAGCTCCTTGTTCATGACGAACCAAAATGTGGTTCAATCTGTCCCGATGGTCATACAACGCATCGAACACCGGCATGATGGCTCCTCCTGGATAGCCGAAGAGTGTTTTTACCCCTTCGTGCTCCAATGAACGCATCAATGCTTCTGAACCTGATATCTTTTCTTTACTCATAAGCTTCTCCTTATTCTAAAATTCTCACTCCACCTTTATCAGCTGAACTCACCATGCTGGCGTACGCCTTCAATGCCTTTGACACCTTACGGTCGCGGGTTACCAGCGTCATCGGACGCTTAGCCAGTTCCTCGTCAGACAATTTCACATTGATGGAACGATTCGGGATATCTATTTCGATGATGTCTCCATCCACAATCTTACCGATGTTACCTCCAGCCGCAGCTTCCGGAGAAATATGCCCGATACTCAAGCCGGAAGTTCCTCCACTGAAACGACCGTCGGTAATCAGTGCACACTCTTTACCCAAATGCTTGGATTTAATATAAGAAGTAGGATACAGCATCTCCTGCATACCCGGTCCTCCCTTCGGACCTTCGTGAGTAATAACTACCACATCGCCACTGACTACTTTTCCACCTAGGATACCTTCACAAGCAGCTTCCTGTGAATCGAACACCTTGGCCGGACCTGAGAACTTCCAGATACTTTCATCCACTCCAGCAGTTTTCACTACGCAACCGTCTTGAGCGATGTTCCCTTTCAATACAGCCAGTCCACCATCCTTGCTGTACGCATGCTGCAAGTCACGGATACATCCGTTAGCCCGGTCAGTATCCAATTCCTTGTAAGTAGCATTCTGTGCACCCAACTGGATACAGAACTTACCGCCCGGCGCACTCGAATAAATACGCTGTGCATCTGCATCTACCTCCAGACGACAGATATTATATTTGGTAATAGCTTCTGCCAGTGTGGAACCGTCCACCCGGTGTACCGTGGTATCCAACAGTCCCCCTTTGGCCAACTCACCCAAAATATTCAAGATACCTCCTGCGCGGTTCACATCCTGAATGTGATATTTCTGTGTATTGGGAGCTACCTTACAAAGACAAGGCACGCGACGTGATAACATGTCGATGTCATCCATCTTGAAGTCAACTTCCGCCTCATGAGCTATAGCCAACAAGTGAAGCACCGTATTGGTAGAACCACCCATGGCGATGTCGAGGGTCATGGCATTCAAAAAAGCCTCGCGAGTGGCGATACTGCGCGGCAACACGCTGTCATCTCCCTCTTCATAATATTTATACGCATTTTTCACAATCAGTGCTGCCGCATCCTTAAACAACTGCTTACGATTGACGTGAGTGGCCAGAATCGTACCGTTACCCGGCAAAGCCAATCCAATTGCTTCATTCAAACAGTTCATTGAGTTCGCGGTAAACATACCTGAGCAGCTGCCGCAACCCGGACACGCATGACGTTCAATTTCTGCCACATCTTCATCGCTCACGGTAGTATCGGCCGATTTGATCATGGCATCAATCAAATCCAGATGCTGTCCGCCCCACTCTCCAGCTTCCATCGGTCCACCTGATACGAACACCGTAGGAATATTCAATCGCATGGAAGCCATCAACATTCCCGGCGTAATCTTATCACAATTGGAAATACACACCATGGCATCTGCCTTATGTGCATTCACCATATATTCTATGCTATCGGCGATGATGTCGCGCGAAGGCAAAGAATACAGCATCCCGTCATGCCCCATCGCGATTCCGTCGTCGATGGCAATGGTGTTGAACTCAGCCGCAAAGCATCCCAGTTTTTCAATCTCAGCCTTCACCTGCTGACCAATTTCATGTAAGTGCGTATGACCAGGTACAAACTGCGTAAAAGAGTTCACTATTGCGATGATCGGTTTTCCCATCATCTCCTTTTTCATTCCATTGGCCACCCACAGGGCTCTGGCACCTGCCATGCGGCGGCCTTCGGTACTCATCGAACTACGTAACTGATGTTTCATTTTCGTCTTTCTTTTCAATTAAAAAGCCTCTCTCAACGTTTGGTGAGAAAGGCTTTCAAAAATATCATTATCATATAACTACATGCACGAACCTTTCTCACCTCTTGGTGCCACGACCAGGACGCGAATAATATGCAGGACTGCCAAGTTTACCAATGTGTGCAATGTAATCATATTTATTATTCTGTTTTTAGTTTACAGCTGCAAAGGTAAAGGCTTTTTTGTAACATGCAAATAAAATGACACTTTTTTTTCAAATAAATTATCATTCGTAAGAAACAACGCTCTTTTATTATCAGTTTATCATTTACCAAAGTGGACAGCTTACATCATACTGACCTTCCATCTATTAAAAGTGTAATTAATTCCACTCTTTCTTTTAATACAGCCCGTAGCCTATCCTAGAATTATTTTATTTAAAAACAAACCCCCATATTCCTTATTTTATTCTATTTATACAGAATAATTATTATTCTTTTTTATAATCCGAACGTTTTTTAGAAAAAACATTTGGATATTGATGTTTTTTTGTATATTTGCCCTCGTTAAAAATTCAACTAAAAAACAACTAAAACTATGAAACCTTTTGGAAAAATGATTCTCGGTGCTTGCACTGTATTAACCTTAGTCTGCACACCTGCCCAATTACTTGCTCAAAGTCTCTCACCCTCCACTCAATGGGAATGGAATAAAGGTACTATCGTAATAAAATCTCCAGAACGCCCAGTTGGACAACAGCCCGTACTAGGGCTCACCGTTCCCAAAATGAATGTGGTACGTGTAGGATTTGTAGGATTAGGAATGCGTGGTCCTGGAGCCGTAGAACGTTTTACCCATATTGCGGGTACAAAAATTGTAGCTTTATGTGATTACGAAAAAGAACGTGCAGAAAGATGTCAGAACTATCTACAGAAAGCCTGCCTGCCTGAAGCAGCCATCTACTCAGGTGCAGAAGGTTATAAAGCACTTTGCGAACGGGAAGACATCGATTTGGTGTATATTGCAGCCGACTGGGACCATCACTTTCCTATTGCAAAATATGCTATGGAACATGGAAAGAACGTAGCCATCGAAGTTCCATCAGCCATGAACTTGGAACAATGCTGGGAACTCATCAACTTGTCAGAAACTACCCGCAAGCACTGCATGATTTTGGAAAACTGCTGCTATGACTGGTTTGAAATGAACACTTTGAACATGGCTCAGCAAGGCGTATTTGGTGAAGTAATCCGCGCACAAGGAGCTTACATCCACAACTTGGATGATTTCTGGCCTTACTATTGGAAAAACGGAAAAGAAGATAAATTGGGCTGGCGCCTGCGTTACAACAAAGAAAACCGCGGCGACGTATATGCTACTCACGGCCTTGGCCCTGTAGCTCAGGCACTCGACATTCATCGTGGTGACCGCATGACTACCTTGGTAGCCATGGATACTAAATCTGTACACGGTAAAGCATTGGTAGAAAAGGCAACAGGTGCACCTTGCAAAGAATTCCGCAACGGTGACCACACTACTACACTTATCCGCACTGCTAACGGAAAAGTCATTGAAATCCAACACGATGTCATGAACCCACAACCTTATAACCGCTTGTATCAGCTGACTGGAACAAAAGGTTTCGCTAATAAATATCCGATTGAAGGCTATGCTGTAGATGCAGCTCAGATGAAAGCTTCCGGCGTGCAACCAAAAGTAGACAACTTAAGTTCTCACTCTTTCCTTCCTGAAAAAGAAATGCAGGCATTGGTCGACAAATACCAGCACCCGATTCTGAAGAAATACGGTGAAATGGCTAAAGAAGTAGGAGGACACGGAGGTATGGACTTCATTATGGATAGCCGCATGGTATACTGTCTGCAAAATGGATTGCCATTGGATATGGATGTATACGACTTGGCTGAATGGTGTTCATTAGCAGAACTGGGAGCCATTTCTATGGACAATGGTTGTGCAGCCGTAGCATTCCCTGATTTTACCCGTGGACACTGGAATGACATAAAAGGATTCCATCACGCATTTGCCACTCCTGAAGATGAAGCCGCAACTGAACTTACCGCTGAAACTGCCACTCTCACACTTAAAGCTCAAGGCATGAAAGAATGGCTATCCAAATCAAAGAAAGCCAATTTGAAAAATGAAGAAATAGAAGCACGTATCAAACAGCTTTCTGCACAATTGGAAAAAACGCAGAAAAAAGCCAACGGCACAGAAAGCAAGGAACTGAAGGAAGCAGTAAAACAAGCTGAAAAGATGTTGAAACAAGCTGAAAAGATGCTTAAAAAATAATCTGAGGTATTAGTCTTCCATACATTTCACAAAGCCAGGTATTTTTAGTCCTGGCTTTGTTTTTTTCAGCCTTTTGTAATCCTTAAAAAAACTTTCAAAAAGAAAACATCTCATCTAAGAGGCCTTCATCATTATATATAAAAAATAAGTTTAGAAAGCGTTTAAGCTACAAATTATTTCAAATACAAACAAGAATAATATAATCAGACAACAATATAAAGAATTAATACTAAAATTTTTCCATATATATTACCATATTATATGATTTTTTCTATAAATTTGCCGTATACATAATAATAAATATATATGACTAATTTCAATTTAATTAAATACTATGAAAGTAAAAACAAACAGTGCAGGTAAACTGATTGTGTTAGCGAGTGCACTTTACTGTGCCCCTTTCCCCACAGCGGCAATTTCTGCTCCTGCCAACCAGACCACTTCAGCTACAGTCGTTCAACAAGTGACAAAACTCAAAGGAACAGTTCTAGATGCAAAAACAGGAGAGCCTATTATTGGTGCTAATGTATTAATAAAAGGAACTTCTATAGGAACCATCACAGATTATAATGGTAACTATGAGTTCGAAGGCACAATAGGTGCTAAGCTAATTATATCTTTTGTTGGATATAAGCCAATGGAAATCACCTCAACTGCTCAGAGTCAAACAACAAAACTCCATGAAGATTCGGAAGCCTTAGATGAAGTGGTGGTAGTAGGTTATGGTACACAACGTAAAAGTTCTATCACAGGTTCCATCGCATCAGTCAACGCTGACAAACTAAAAGATGTCACCACACCTAGTGTGGCTAATATGCTACAAGGTAAAGTTGCCGGTGTCCAGGTTTCTCCAACTTCCGGACAGCCTGGTGCAGGAGTCAGTATCCGTGTTCGTGGTATCGGATCCATTACTGGAAGCCAGGAACCACTTTGGGTTATCGATGGTGTAGTAGGTGACGCCGTGGCTGAACTTAACCCGAATGATATTGAATCTATTTCTATTCTGAAAGACGGTTCAGCCACTGCTCTTTATGGTTCACGTGGTGCCAACGGCGTAGTTCTTGTCACTACGAAACGTGGAGCGGCAGGCGTTTCACAATTTGATGCATCCGTCAAATTTGGTGTATCCCAACTGCAACGAGGCAAGCTGCGCATGATGACAGGTGCCGAGTATTATGATTACTTGGAAACAGCCTATCGCAATGCCGGTACTCTTTCCGAACAAAAATGGCTCCAACCCTATTTAAGAGATCGCAACTTTGACTGGTGGGATTTTGCCACTCAAAATGCACTGACTCAAAACTATAATATCAGTTACAAATACGGTAACGAAAAAATCAAATCCTATATATCAGGCGACTACTACACAGAAGAAGGAGCTATCAAAGGCTTCGATTACAAACGGTTCACCATGCGTTCCAATACCGACTATGTAGTAAATGACCGATTGACATTAAAATCTAAAATTGCCATCAGTTATAAAGAAACTTTCAACCAACAGCATTCTTTGGCCTATACAAGTTATTCGCCCTGGGATACTCCTTACAATTCAAAGGGAGAAATCAAGACTGGAAAAGAAGGAGCCCCTTCTCCATCTGAAACAGACTTCAACCCAGACGACAAATGGTTCTCCGACGGCAGTTCAAATTACTTGTACGACCTACAATACAACTGGAGCAAGAACCAAACAAACGCCATGGATATAGGCTTCGGATTCGACTTCAAGATTTTTGACTGGCTGACATTCGAATCCAACAATAAAGTCGGATTCAACAACAGCAATTCCGATATATATACCGATCCGGAAAGCCAAGCTGGAGCAGCCAAAAGAGGAACCTTCCGCAATGAAAGTTATAACACACGTTCTATCTATACCAGCCAGATGCTTCGTATGCTGAAAACATTCAATGAAGTACATGAAATCAATGCCTTCTTAGGATATGACTACGATGAATACCGTTATCGGGATTTGAGCGGCGAAGCATCCAATATTTACCCAGGGGCAGGCATTGTGAACGCTGGAGCATCTAATGAAAAAGCCTCCGGCACAAAAACAGAAGAAAAGAATGCAGCCATCTTCTTTAACGGAAACTACTCTTATGCAGGAAAATACCTGTTCCAGGTAATGGTACGCCGCGACGGCTCTTCCCGTTTCGGCTCCAACAAACGATGGGCTACATTCTGGTCTGTAGGAGGTGGATGGAACATGCACGAAGAAGATTTCATCAAAAATATCGAATGGATTAACCAGTTGAAACCTCGTATTTCTTATGGTATCAGCGGTAACCTTCCGGGTGGAGCGTATGAATGGGTTACCAAATTCGACATCACCCAACAATATGGCGATGAAATTGCTTTTTATTCCAACTATTCAGGAAATCCGAACCTGTCATGGGAACAAACAGGTTCATTGGACTATGGATTGGATATCCGCTTGTTCGACCGAGTAAACATAACTTTCGACGGATATTCCAAGAAAGTGAAAAACCTGATTTACTTGAAGCACTTGTCTGCCGTAACAGGATACAACCGGCAAACAGCCAATGACGGAAAGATGGAAAATAAAGGTTTTGAACTAACCGTGACACCTGAAATCATCAAAACTAAAGACTGGTACTGGGACATAAGTTTCAATATCGGCTACAACAAAAATAAAGTAACTTACCTTCCCGACGGAGATGACCTGGTAACAAAAGCAACCGCCGTAGGATATCCTTACATGAACTGGTACATGCCGGAATGGGCCGGTGTAGATGCCATGACCGGTACTCCTCTTTGGTTTAAAATCGATAAGGAAACAGGTATCAAAACGGTTACTGGAAACTATTCAGAAGCAACTTATGTATTGTTGGATTCTTCAGCAACTCCCAAAGTGAATGGAGGACTCAGCACCAGCTTGTCATGGAAAGGTCTATCACTCAATGCCAACTTTACATTCAGTGCCGGTGCAATGATTTATAACAGCATGCGTGCAGGTGCGCTCGACCGTGACGCAGAACGTACCACACAGCCTCCTATGGCACTGGCCGACGGATGGAGCCGCTGGGAAAAACCGGGTGATATCGCTACGCATCCTCAACTGATTGCCGGAGGTAACAATGGAGCATCACAGTTGTCTACCCGTTATCTGGAACCTGGAGACTATTTCAAGATGAAGTCTATTTCTTTATCCTACAATTTCCCGAAGAAATGGTTGAAACCTTTGAAATTAAATTCTCTTCGTTTGACTGTAGGCGGTGAAAACCTGTTCACCATTACCAAGTTCTCCGGACAAGATCCCGAAATTCTGTTGTCTTCAAGCTATAACGGAGAAGCAAGCAGCTACGGATATCCTACCGTAAGACGCTTCACTGTAGGATTGAACCTCAATTTTTAACGATATAAACTAATACGATTATGAAAATAAAATACATATTGGGAGCTGCCAGCCTGCTGACTACAATGGCAGGATGCGATTTGGACGTAACAATGTATGATGGAGTCATGGCAGAAGACCTCAATCCAAGAAATCTGGTAGAAGTTTCGCAAGGCTCTTACCGTTTGTTGAAAAATGACGGAGGACTCATCGACAATGGGTTCTATTTCTGGAACTACGGTGCCGATGATGTATCATGGGGAGGAACCTCTACTGATGGAGCCTTTAAAATATATGACTATACCAGAAGCCTCACCGACAGCCGTACGGAATATACTTGGGAACTTGGATACCGCACCATCGGCAATTGCAATCTGGTCATTGAAATGTGTAAGGAATTAGGAGAAAATCTGACCGATGAGCAAGTAGTAATTATGGGTGAAAATTATTATCTCCGCGCACTTTGCTACTTCCTGCTGGTAAATGAATTCTCACAGCCCTACTCAAACAATCCAACACAGAATCCGGGAATTCCATTAAAACTTACCAGCGATCCGGAAGACCTTCCTCCTACCCGAGGAACCGTATCCGAAGTCTACGAACAAGTAGTGAAAGACCTGAAAATGGCTAGCACTTATATGACTCTTCCGGAAGGTATGGATCCCAAATCAAACATCTATGCAACCAAAGAGGCTGCCCAAGCTCTTTTGGCCAGAGTCTATCTTTATATGGAAAAATGGGACGATGCATACGTAATGGCCGATTCAGTTATCAAATCCGGCCGTTTCGGGTTGGAAACTGGAGAACGGTTCGCTACCTATCCACAAATTATTCCTGAAAACAACAAAGAAACCATCTTCGCTGTCCGCCGTACATTGGACAAAGACGATGCCGGCTATGGCCGTCCAGGTGGACTTTTCATCGCCATTGATAATAGTGGTTGGGAAGAAGTCTATCCCTCATCCAAGTATCTTGAGTTGCTCGAACTGTATCACAACGACAAAGATATGCCTCAGGATTTACGCAGCCGATTCATTGTAAAACGCTACGTGGAAGACGGTATAGATGATTACAGTGTAACAGGATATCCCGATAAAGTTTATACTGACTGGACATTTGCCTACAGTGTCAAACAAGGAAATACAGCAAATTATATGTACAAACAATTGTCACTGACTAAAGAAAACGGGAAATTCGTTATTAATCCTGATGAACGGGAAGGTTTGAAAAGCATCTACATAGAATCTGAGCCCTACAATTTAGGCACACGCTACTACGTAACTGCATCCGACGGAACGAAATATATCGGACGAATAGAACCGAGAGTATATGATGCCAAAACAAAACGTAACAAGGAAAGCCAGTTCTTGGTATATGCCATCAACAAGTGTTCTTATCAGGAACAAACCACTCACTTGTGGTCACCCGTCATTTCCCGCTTGGCTGAAATGTACCTGATTCGTGCAGAGGTCAATGCCGTAAAGAACAATGTGCAGGCCGCACTGGATGATGTCAATGTATTACGTAGAAGAGCCGGTATTCCTGAATGGACCACCAGTAACATGGCCACTGCAGAAGCCGGACAACCCAAGGATATCAACAAAATCGTAGAAGAAGAACGAATGTTGGAACTGGCATGGGAAGGACATCGCCGATTCGACGTCTTCCGTAAACGCCAGACCATGGACCGCAGATACCCTGGTGGGCATACCTGGCAAGCTGGAGACAAATTCCTGGAAATTCCTTATAACTCACCCGCGGTTTGCTCCTTCATTCCAAAAGCACAATATGATGCATATCCTTATGATTTAGGACAAAATCCATAAACATAAACCGACAAAAAGGAAAAACAAATCCATAAAAATGTATTAAAATGAAAAAGTTATCATATCTCTTATCGATTCTCTTGGTAGCCATTTTCTACGGCTGCAAGGAACAGGAACAACCTTATGTAGGTTACATTGTCATTGAACGGGCTGTATTGGAAGCAGCTGAAGGATCTACTACTACATTGACAGCCGATACGGACATTCCTTCTGAAATTCTATTGAGCGTAGAAGAAGGAGCTGACTGGTGCACAGTTTCCGCTTCAGGAAAAACCATAACCGTAAAAGCCACACAGACTAATCCGGATCCGTCTAATTACCGTACAGCTACCGTCAATGTAAGATGTGGTTACCGTACCACCACCTTCACGGTACTACAAAAATACGAAGGACAAAATACCCTGCAATATGACTGGACTAAATGGACAGCCACAGGTTCCGATGTAGAAACTAGTGACGGAGGAGGTTATGCCAGCTTGTTCAGTGAGGACCGCACAAAATACTGGCACAGCCAATATAGTGATGGAGGAGCTCCTCTGCCACATTGGCTGGTTATCGACATGAAAGAAGAACTGGAATGTATCAGTTTTGCTATCGGTCGGCGTGCCTATGGCGAAAACAACTATGGCAGCGTAAAAAAACTGGAATTGTGGGTTAGCACAAACAATGAGGATTTCATAGAAGTCGGAGGATTCACTTTCTCCCTGCCATGGGAAGCTCCCGATGGAACCATTGTAGAAGGCAACAGCCCACTCATTCCCGCAGAAGAAGTTATATCTTTGCAGGAACCAGTTACCGCCCGCTACGTAAAATTAGTTATTACAGAGACCAATACCAGCAACGGGGCTTGTCAAGTAGCTTATCTTAAAGCTTACGGAAAAATCTAAAAAATATCCATTTATTATAAACAAAGAGGGTGTGTCATTTTGACACATCCTCTTATTTCTTTCAGTATTACCCAAAAGCACAAAATAAAATGACCACCATTTTATTTTATCTTTTTCAGAAATAACTTTCATGATAAATACTAAAATAGACCACATCTCCGCGAGTATGCACGTTAATCTTATTTTCCCACGTAAGCCAACCAAGAGTACTTGCCAGTTCCAAAGGGGTGAATCCTGTATTTTTCAACAACTCATCCCAAGACATTTCATTGCAATTCAGCACCCGCCATACAATGCCAGCCTTTTCTCCAATTAAATTTTTGTCCCAGTTCATAGTCATAGACTCTAAAAAATATGCAAAAACAGAATTGTCATTCAATTTATCTTTCCGATGGTTTTCTGATACTCCAGCCATTTCAGATAACAATTGACCCGAGAATCTACCTGAGTCTGCCGTGCTTGCTGCCACAAAGTCTGCGCTTCCAGATAATCAGAAAGTAACTCCATTCCTTTTTCATATTGCAGACGGCTGTTCCGCAAATTTTCCTCTGCCGAGACAACTGACGACTCAGCCAACCGGTTTTCAAGAAAAGCCTCATCCAGATTATTGAAAGCCCGGCTCATTTCAAGCATCAGTTTTTCATTGAGACTCTCACGTTCCGACTGCACCTGAGCATATTGCGACTTCACTGAATTTATCTTATTCATACGACGCCCGAAATCAAAAATCGGTATGGAAACCTGTATGCCAGCCAGAAAATTCCAGTCATCAAACAGTTTGCATCCATTCAGCTTGATCCCATTCGTATACCCATAGCGCCCCATCAATCCGATTTGCGGCAGATATTCACTCCTTGCCATTGCAACCTGCTGTTTCACCAAGCCCTGTTTCTGTTCCAATATCTGATATTCAGGACGGTTATAAATGCCAGCTCCTACTTCACAAGCCCCACTGATGTCGGGCAAATCCACCCTGACCTCTATCCGCTCTGTCAAAGGAAGTCCCATATAATGACACAAATTCATCATGGCCAGCCGATTGCCGTTTTCAGCACGACGCAAATTCAGCTCACTTTCATTCAATTTGACTTTTACCTTCAGTACTTCATTCTGCGGCTTCATGCCATGTTTCCAAGCACTTTCCACCGAACGCATCAATTCGGACAGCAAATGATGATACGCCACCGCCACTTCCCTCAATTCCTGTGTACGCACCACCTCTGCATAAGCCTGCGAGGTCTCCACTATTACCTCTACTTCCGTCAGGCGTTTGTTCAAAGAGGCTATTTCATTTCCTATCTTCGCCATGCGGTAGCCTGCCCGAATTTTTCCACCCATATAAAGAGGCTGTTCAACCTGAATCCCTCCATTATACATCCAGTCTAATTCATAC
>UMIM01030724.1_pt1 | contig 12002 bp, 10 predicted proteins | sample 1965831 | NCBI WGS metagenome assembly UMIM01 (sample SAMEA4836125, study PRJEB28245) | human gut metagenome | biome: gut microbiome; material: fecal sample | place: Denmark | collected 2008 | reverse complement strand
CTCCGCCAGCTCCTCGGCATCCAGGCCTTCTTCCTTCAGCACCTGCTTCAGGCTGCGGCCTTCCACATGTGCCTTCAGCAACGCTTCGCCGATACGTCTGCTGCCGCGCGCCAGCACGGACTGCACCACGGTTTCCTTCAGCGATTCGGTAATCAGCTTAATGCGCTTTTCCTTCTTCAGACCGTCGCCCAAAATTTTAAAGCGCTTCTTCAGCGTGCGCACATTGCACAGCGGCGCCCACTGGTACGGCGTAAAGGGCTTGGGCACAAAGCCGTTGACCGAAATAACCAGCTCGCCCTTGTTGCCCACCGCGTCCATTTTGGCACGCACGCGTTTAATCATCTCCACCGTTTCAACGATATCCTCGTCCTCTTCTCCCGGCAGACCGATCATATAATACAGCTTGATGTTGCGCATTCCGGCAGCAGCCGCCAATTCGATAGAATTATAAACGTGCTCCTCCGTAATGCCCTTGTTAATCGCAGCGCGCATCCGCTCGCTACCTGCCTCCGGTGCTACGGTCATCGTGCGCTGTCCGCTCTGCGCCAGTGCATGCGCAATCTGCTCCGTGAGCATATCGGCGCGCATGCTGGCCACGGAAAATGGTATCTTATGCTCTACTAAGTATTCCGTCAGCTCCGCCATCTGCGGATGGTCGGAAACGGCAGCGCCCATCAGGCCCACCTTTTTTGTGCGCTCGGGACGCTTGGCGATATCTGCCAGAATATTTTCCAGCTTACGCGGACGCGGCTTGCGGAAGCAGTAGCCTGCCATGCAGAAGCGGCAGTGACGGCCGCAGCCACGCGCCACCTCGACGATAAACATATCCTCAAATTCCGTTCCGCTCGTAACGATAGCAGAGGTGTGCGGATAAGCGTCGATATCACGCGCCCACTGGCGCGCAACCTTCGCAGGCGCACCTTTCTGCGGCAGCAGGGCGGTAAACTCGCCCTCATCATCGTACTGCGCCGTATAAAGGCTTGGAACATAAACGCCCGGCACCTGCGCCAGCGCTGCCAGACGCTCTTGCTTGCTTTCCTCCCGGTAGATGGTATCCAGCACATGCTGCACTGTTTCCTCGCCCTCGCCGATAACAAAGGCATCAGCCACAGCAGCCAAAGGCTCGGGATTAAAGGTAGCACAGGGACCGCCGATAATCACCAGCGGCTCACGCTGATTGCGCTCCGCCGCCCGCAGGCGGATATTGCCTAAATCCAGCACCGTCAGCAGATTATCATAGTCCATTTCAAAGGACAGCATGACGAAGATAACATCAAAATCTGCCAGCGGACGCTGGTTTTCCAGGCTCAGCAGCGGTGTTTTGCTTTTGATATGCTCCTGCTGCAGGCGTTTATCCGGCAAAAAGAAGCGCTCACAGGCACTGTCGTCGCGCTCGTTAATCATCTGATACAAAATGTGCATTCCCAGGTTCGACATTCCCAGATGGTAGACGTTGGGGTAAATAAACGCTACCGGATGGCGTAAGCCCGGCGGATACACCTGCGCGCCGGTTTCATTTTCTCTTGTTTCTTTAATGTAGTTTTTGATTATCCAGGACAAAGCATTTCCTCTCCGAGTATCTATAATGTATTAAGAAAATATCAGCGCAAAATTACGCTGATATCCTCTTGTATTTTACTGCTGTTTTTCTGCTAATTTGCGTTCAAACAAATCGATAACTGTTTTCAAAACCTTTAAGCGGGCATAATATTTATTGTTGCCCTCAACCACGGTCCACGGTGCATACGAGGTGTCGGTGCGCACCAGCATTTCGTTGACTGCCGCTTCATAAGCATCCCATTTATCACGGTTACGCCAATCCTCGTCCGTAATTTTCCACTGTTTATTGGGGTCAGCCTGACGGTCATTGAAGCGTCGCAGCTGCTCATCCTTGTCAATCTGCAGCCAGAATTTGGCAATGGCGATACCGTGCTCGCTCCACTGTGCCTCCATATCCTTGATTTCATCGTAGGCGCGCTGCCATTCCTGCGGTTTGGCAAAGCCTTCGATGCGCTCTACCATGACACGTCCGTACCAGGTGCGGTCAAAAATCGCTATAGTGCCCGGCTGCGGCAATTTGGTCCAGAAGCGCCACTGATAATGGAACTGCTTTTCAACCACGTTCGGCGCCGCAATCGGATGCACATGGAAGCCCAACGGGTCCAGTGCCGCCGTCAGTCTGCGGATAGCGCCGCCCTTGCCTGCGGCATCCCAACCCTCAAAGCCTATGACTACCGGAATCTGCGCCTTGAACATTTCAATCTGCAGCTGTGTCAGCTTTTTCTGGTACTTATCCAGCTTTTCCTTATATTCTTCCTTGGTAAGCTCCTTGTTGGCATCAATCGTGCTCAGCACATCGTAGGTTGCCGCAGTGCGTTTGTCGGCAGCAGGCTCTGCAGGCATCTGCACAGCCTTTTCGATAGCATCGGCAATCGTGCCGAATACCTCCAGACGCGCGCTGCGCGGATCATCGTCGGCAATCAGATGCCAGGGAGCGTTTACCGTATCGGTAGCCTCCAGCATTTTTTCGTAATGCGGCAAAAATTTATCGTAATCTTCGCTTTCATCAATAGCCGGATTCAGGTCACGCCACGCCTTGCCCAGTGTTTTGGCATTCTTGGCGATATTTTTCTTTTGCTGCTCCGGTGACAGATGCAGGAAAAATTTGAGCACAAGATAATTATCGTCTGTGAGCATTTTTTCAAAGTTGTTGATATGCTCAAAGGAAACAGCAGGATACTTGGTGTTATCCTCTTTATCCGCCAGCTCGTTGGCGTTTTTCAGATAATACCAGCTGCGGTGATAAACGACAATATGTCCCAACGCCGGCAAACGCTTCCAGAAGGCGCCGAAAAACGGCTGTTCCTGCATTACACCGCGCAAACGCACGCTGGAATAAACATTAAAGCCACGGGCATCCATCTGCTGCATCATTTCGTTAATCAGCGCACTGCGGCGTGCACCGCGCCAGCCCTCAAACACGATGATAATCGGTCTTTTGGCGTCGCGGGCCAGGCGCTGCGCCTTTCCCAGGCGCTCACCCAGCACTTCCATCTGCCTGTTGTATTCTTCCTTGGACACTTTTTTACTCAAATCCAGCTTTTCCAGCATTCTCCAACATCTCCTTACTGTGTGCGAGAATCTTTAAATCAGCGCTCCTCGTAGGGGTTAAGAGCGCGCGGTTTTCCTAATACCTCTGCCATAATAATGCCGTTGACCAGCGCCGCATGCTTCAGCTTGACGCGCTTTTTCGCTGCAGGCTGCGCCTGCGCGTAGCGCGCATTAAACGCTTCCGCAGAAGCGTTCATCTTCGCTTCATCATAGCTATAATCACCGCGGGGGTCGTAATAAACCTTGCCCCTGTCATGCACTAGGTCTTCGTTTTCACTGTGAATTCTCCCGGTATGGTCATGCAGTGCTTCGCCGTCACGGTGAACTCTGCTGTCGTCATCACGGCGCACGCGCGTTCCGTCATGCACTACGCCTTGGCTGCTTTGACGCTGGCGCGCCTGTGCTTCTTCCGTCGTCTTTTTCAGACGGCGTTCAAACTCGGCAGCAATATCTTTAGGCTTAGCCTGCGTTTGCTGCTCTGCCTGCGTCGGCTGCTGCTCCTGCGGCTGCTCCTGAGGCAGCTCCTGCTGCCTGCGGCGGCGGTTGCGCCTGTCCAAAAATACGTTGGCCAGCATTACGAGGACAAAAAGCAGGGGGATTAAATCATGGTCAAATAAACCGCCCATAAGCTGCACCTCGCTTATTTACTGCCCTCAGGCTTTTCCTCGCCCTCCGGGCTTACCTCGGCAATCGTGCGGCGCATCTGCGTATCTGCCTGAATATTGTTCAGGTGGTAATAATCCATTACGCCCAAGCGGCCGTTGGCCAGTGCTTCTGCCATCGCTGTCGGCACCTTAGCCTGTGCTTCCACAACCTTCGCCTGCATTTCCTGTGTATAGGCCTTCATTTCCTGCTCCTTGGCAACAGCCATCGCACGGCGTTCCTCAGCGCGCGCCTGCGCAATGCGCTTGTCTGCCTCCGCCTGGTCGGTCATCAGCGCAGCGCCAATGTTACGGCCTACATCTACGTCCGCAATATCAATGGAAAGGATTTCAAAAGCGGTGCCTGCATCAAGGCCTTTATCCAAAACTGTTTTGGAAATATAGTCGGGGTTTTCCAGTACCTTGCTGTGGTCGGCGCTAGAGCCTACGTTTGTTACAATGCCTTCGCCGACACGCGCAATAATCGTTGCTTCGCCGGCACCGCCTACTAAGCGGTCAATGTTGGCGCGCACTGTTACGCGTGCCTTTACCTTCAGCTCGATGCCGTCCTTGGCAACAGCACTTACTACCGGAGTTTCGATAACCTCGGGGTTAACGCTCATCTGCACAGCCTCCAGCACGTTGCGTCCCGCAAGGTCAATGGCACAGCCACGCTCAAAGCTTAGCTCAATCTGCGCTCTGTGGGCAGCAATCAAAGCATCAATAACGCGGTCCACGTTACCGCCTGCCAGATAATGCGCCTCCAGCTGGTTAACATTAACGTCAAGGCCTGCCTTGTTCGCCTTAATCAAAGGCAGCACAATCTGTGACGCGGGCACACGGCGCAGGCGCATACCGATAAGGTTGAAAATGCCTACATTAACACCGGCGGCGATTGCCGAAATCCACAGGCCTAACGGCACAAAGTTAAGAAAAATAGCAATACCGGCAATAGCAATGATTACTGCAAAGCCACTGCCGAAAATCATACTGAATAATAAATCCATAATGTCACTCCTTCGTCTGTTCTACAAAAATTTTGCTGCCCTCTACCCGCACAATAATCACGGGAGCAGACTTTTCGATATAATCTCCCTGACTGCTCACATCAAGACGCTTGCCGTCCACCAGAATCGTACCTGCAGGACGCAGCGTAGTCAAGGCCGTGCCTCTTTTGCCCACCAGCATGCTCCAGTTTTTGCCGCCGGTGTAGCCTTCGCTGTTTTTTTGACGTGTCCACAGCACAAAGGGATTATACTTGCTTTCCTTGGGCAGATACACGCACAGCAGCGTAATTACCAGCACCAAAAACAGATACACTGCCAACAGCACCAGCGCCGCCCAGGCATTGCTGCCCAAAACGTAAAAGCCGCCGACTGTCAGGCACACCATGCCGCTGACACCGAAAATTCCGAAGCCCGGCACTACAAATTCTATCAGCAGCAGGACAAGGCCCGCCAGCATAAAATAATATTCCAATGGCATGACTGCACCTCCTCAACGCTTATACAATTATAGTATAGCAGAGTAAAAGCTTGAAGTAAATTTAAAGTTTATGCTGCTAAAGGCTGCGGACCATCTTCAAACAAAATCATCGGCATAATTCGTAACATCAACTTCTTTCATAACTGAAAGAAGTTGCAAGAAAGGTTCGCGCTTTCTGGAAAGCGCGGCAAAGCAAAAACTTTTTCGGGAAAAAGTTTTACCAAAAAGCTTTAAATAAGCTAAATCGCTTTGCTGGAAATAGCTATTTTTTCGTAGTTCTGCCGAACGGTATACGCGGTAGTGTTTACAAATCTGTGGTTAGCTTATGCCCAGACTGGCGTGACTAAGGTTGTGGTTAGCTGTAAGCTGAAACGCCTAAGGTTCGCATGAGCAGCTATGGGGTATCCAAGTGTTTCGCTGTAAGACGCTAAAAAAGACCTTAGCATCAGCTTTTGCTGCTGCCAAGGTCTTGATTTTTATTCAGCTTCAGTTTTCCGCCAGCACCTAACGCAGCAGCTCCAGCGCGCTCGCTTCGCTCGCTTTGTTCGTGCCCAGCTCACCACGGAAAGCACGTGCAAGGATGGATTTCTTCATCAGGTCGATGCTTGCCAGCGCCTGCTCCGTTGCCTGCTGTGCTTTGCGCTCACGCGCCAGCAGGTCGTCGATGAGGCGCACGATTTCGTGCTGTTCTGAGAGGGTGGGACACTTAAAAGTTAAATTCTTTAACGCATTACTGTTAATGCTTTCAACAGTAGTACCGTTTTTCATACAAGTATCCAATATGCGTTGCTCATTACTCAAAAGCATCCAATATAAAAATTCTAAATCATCTTTATCAGGTATAATAGCCTTTAAATCTTGATTAACTGTAAAAGGCTTCTTAACCATAGCAACTGGGAAAGTTCTTCTTAAAATGCCACTACGCATAACAACCAACAAAGCTGGTTTTTCTATATAATTAGCGGACGAATTTTTTACGCCTATTTCGTTAACTTTCATAAGAGTATCTTCTATAACAGCAGATTTCATGTCTTTCGATGTAATCCATAAAATATTACCATTTTCCCAATACTCTTCACGACTCGTACTAGGTGTACCACCACCTAACCAAGAACCAACTTCACCAAGCTTTTTCTCTTCCCAACTTTCATCGCTCACGCCGTTCTCCCGGCGCCACTGCTGTGTCAGCTCGCCCGTAAATGCCTTGTGCAGAATTGCTGCCTTGCGCACGGCAAAGCTTTCCGCAACCTCCTGCAGTCTTTCCTTCGCTTCATCCAGCTTAGCGAAAAGCTCCTCGATGCGCTCAACGATGCGTTGCTGTTCGGAGAGCGGAGGGAGAGGGAAAGTCATAACGGACATTTTTTGACTACTTATATTCGGTTGAGCTCCACCGTATGCTGTGTTTAAAATTTCATTTTGCATATTAGCAATATAAAAGTTACGAAATTTTTCAATCAGTAATTCTTTGTTTTTCACTTTAATATTTCCAACACGTTGATTTAAATATGCTATGTTTGCAGACATATACACACCATTCTTGCCAGTAGTAGCGCCAGACATAGCTATTAACAAATCACCTTGATGAACAATATATTTTTCATCAATATTTTCTTCTAAAGTTTTGATACAATCATCTAAATCTACATTGTTTTCTTTGATGTTGGAAATTCTTATTACCGGTATACCTTTTTCACTACTAAATTTATCGCTTTTAAATGCATAACCATTTTCAAAAAAGCATACTGCTCCAAGCCTCACCCACACCCAATTCTCCGGCACCTCATAAGGCTGTTCTTCCGCAGGCACCAGCGCCTGCTGCAAGCGTTCTTCTATTGTCAATGCTGTCTTTTTCTTTGGCATTGCCAGCTCTCCTTTATAAGCAAACATTCTATTGCTTTAATCTATAATTTATGATAAAATGTTTTTGACAACCGTGTTGCAGGGTGGTGTTGCCTTCATTCTATACGAATGGAGGTGATGTCTATGGTATATTTCAGCTTTCAGGATTTAATGTCCTTTGGAGTTTTTATCGTAGCATTACTTACGTTCATTTTTCAGAACAAAAAGTAAAAAAGTTACGGACATAGAAAAACCGCCCCTTGACTTTGGCGAGCTCGGAGCGGATTTTTCTTAACTAAACTCGGCAACCCACCTCTGTGGGCGGTTGTCTTTTCTATATCTAATATACCACAGAATTCATAGCTTTGCAAGTTTTGAATTGTGCGCAACAAAAAGAAAACCACTCCTACACTTTGCGGGGTAAGAAGTGGCTTTCTAAAACTTTTTATCTTTTCTATGTCTAATATACCACACAATTCATAGCTTTGCAAGTTTTGAATTTGTTCAGGATGCAGTGAAAGGCTCCCCTCGGGGGGAGCTGGCGCCCGCAGGGCGACTGAGAGGGGTCTGCTGTCTTTATGCTTTCTTATAGTGAACCCCTCTCCGTCATCGCTACGCGATGCCACCTCTCCCCAAGGAGAGGCTCTTCCCTTTCTTCCTTCATCCTTCAATCTCTACCTTTATTTTTGCAAGCTCCTCAGCTCCTGCGCCACACTCTGCAGCAAATCCACGGCCTCCGCCAGCTTTTCCGCAGCCTCCGCCGCGCTTTCCGCCGGGTCCGGCAAATCCTCGTAATCCAGCACGCTGTCATCCTTAATCAGACCCAAATCCAGACTATTGCCCTTCTGCGCAATTTCCTCACGCGTAAAGCACTGCCAGCGCTCGTCTGCCACCTTACTTCTGTCCTCTGCCGTGTAGGCAGCCTCAAAGCCGGCAAAGTCACTCGCCTTCAGCGGGTTCGTCTTGCCGAAGGACGGCATGTTGGTGCGCAAATCATAAAACCACACGGCCTTGGTGCTGTCCTTATCCGTTTTTTCGCGCGTAAAGAAGAGTACATTGGTCTTGACACCCTGCGCGTAAAAAATACCTGTCAGCAAGCGCAGAATAGTGTGCAGATTGCACTTATCCATCAAGTCGACACGAATCCTTTCGCCGTCACCGTCGGCAAAAAGCACATTGTCCGGCAGTACCACGGCAGCGCGCGCCTTGCCGTCAGCCTTCAGGCTGCGGTAAATGTGCTGCAGAAAGTTCAGCTGTTTGTTGCTCGTGGGATAGGTAAAGTCGTCACGCGTTGCACGCTCGCCGCCTTTTTTCGTACCGAATGGAGGATTGGTCAGCACCACGTCATAACCCTGCATCTCCTTTCCCACGTTGGAAAGCGTATCACCCAAAATAATTTTGCTCTGGATGTCATGCAGCATGGCGTTCATCAGCGCCAAGCGGTGCGTATCATGCACCAGCTCGCAGCCGGTGAAGGCCTGCGTATATTCAAAATCTGCCGTTTCCTCATCCAAGTCAAAGAAATCGTCCGTCTGCTCACGCACAAAATTACTTACCGCAATCATAAAGCCGAAGGTGCCGCAGGCAGGATCTATTTGGAGACTATCATTAATACAATGTAACGAATTTAATTCCGATACTCCGAAACGATGAACCCGCACATGTCCAGAAAATGAACACCCTCGTAACGACACTAGGTACATCGTTACGAGGGTGTAGTTACCTTCGGCGGAAATTTCTCTATGAAGTTTTTATTTCGAGGAAATTGGCTCGCGTAGTTTATCTAGCATATGCTGAGTAGCAATCAGGCTACTTAAATCTAATATTGCCTCATCGTAACCGTCCCTCAGTGCCTCCACCAACCAGTATCTGGCGGTTTCGTAATAGTAATGAATTGAATCAATAGACCGTCCTTCATCTTTTAGCGTTTTTAGTGCTTCTTCCGGAGACTCATCTTGTAGCCAATAACACCAAGTGTCCCATGCTCTTTTGCTAAAAGCCCCATAACAGGCCTTGGCTTCAATAATACCATGTTCAGCTGCGCATTTATAATACTGGCAGTCAAGTGAGTCCAAACTACCACTGCTGTAGCCAAAATGAAAACGCTCCCAAAGCCATATAGCGGCCACATTGTTTTTGCAAACATCATTATTGTAGTATACCGGCACGGTATTTTCATAAAAGCCCTCTGTGTTCAACTCGGACATTACACTCTGCCATATGGTATTTTCTTGCTTCTCCCTCTCAATATAAGCACTTAAATAGGCACCGCTACTGTTATTATTACGAGTAGTTTCTATCGCGGCTCCTAACCAATAGCAAGCTTCCCACTTGCCGTTTTGAGCGGCCTTGCTTAGCCAATATACGCCCAACAGAAGCGCGTTATCGCCTTCATACCTTTCATCGACAAACTTTAAGTACGAATAATGCTTTCCCAACTTAAGCATGGATTCCGGGTTTCCATTCCTGGCTGAATCAAGCACCCTGCTAAGATTTCTTCTTATTGGCTTTATTTCCAGTCTTGATTTTTTCATAACTTATAGCGCCTCGTAATATTCACGAATCTTTTCCACCATCAGTTCGCGGCGCTTTGCCAGAAATTCAGTGTAGTTGTTGATATCCATAAACTCAAAGCCTTCTGGGATACAGTTCTGCTGTAAGTTTTCCTTGAGTTTGTCTAAATCGGTAATTCCTCCATATATTGGCTTCCCTGTCTTGCACTGCTCTATAACAGTTGCCATATACTCACGAGGCGCTGCATCGCTGATTTTTATATTGATTTCCTGCTGCAAATACACATAGTTTGCGACCTGATTGTACTGTCCTTTAGGCAGATCATTTTTAGTCAGATAATTCTTAGGGAAGAGATGATGAATATCACCCCTGTTTTCCAACATGCTTTCTACACTAATCTGCTCAGATAAAAAGCCTTTATCGTGAGCCTTAACTTGCGCGATAAGGAACATATTGAAAAACGGACTGCTGGTGACAGATGTATCTAGCCTTTGTACGAGATTGACATTCCAATACGCATCAGAAAGATCGCCAGCCTCTGTGAGTTTCAAATAGGCCATAGGATCATCCGAAGAAAAGAACCGTTTAATATCATAGTCAAACTTCGATTCTGGAGAACCCGAATAACGTCCGGTCAAAATGGAGAGAACCAGCCACCGACGTACAATCTTTTCAATGATAGAACTGTCAACTTTTCTCTCGTGCAACGCCAAGTACAACGCATAGGCAAAGTTCAAAACATTTTGCGAGCGAATCAGACTCCCCCTGACAATGCCGGCAGACTCAACAATCATCAGAAAGCGTTCGTAGTTCGTTTTATTTACGGTCTGTAATACTGCTTCATGCAGTTTTCTAAAAGAATCCTCCTCTATTTCTATTTTGAATTCGCGCGTTTCAAAATCACGTCCAGAGAGCAGGCTTACCAAATCAGACAGTTTCCCGCGCTTGAACTTATAAGTAAATGCTACACGCAAAATATCGGTATAAGATGTTTTATATATAGGTGACACCTTTTCTGCCGCCCATCTTATAGCAGAGAAATCTGGCAGTGATGCGAATTCTTTGTCATTGGTCTGAATGTCTTTCAAATCAGCTGGAGATTCCAGCAAATGACAAAAATAATCGATAGTCTTTCTGGTTATGTTTCCTCCATACTCAGTATTCGAGGAAATTTTCGACATAACAAAGTCAGCCTGTGACAGTACCACGCCCTTGGAGTTGATGCGGATAAAAATATCCGTAACGCTATCAATATTCAAATCGTCCGCCAATGTAATAACACCAAGGCTATTATTCTGAATTGCCTTCAATCTGTTAATAATATCATTGATTTTCGATGCCTGATCTGTTATTTCATTCTTCTGGCAAAACTGGTTTACGAAATTAAACGAGTCAAACGTCGTCTTGAATACTTCAGAAATATCTGATATCCATTTACTGGAACGCTGGTTAGCGGAATTGGCTACTTCAAAAGTCTCATCAATGGGATTAAAGGCGATTTTTATCGTCTTCCACTTGTAGTGATCATCTAAGACTTCTTGCCCGACAATCGCCGCAGTCAGTGCCGTGATACGTTGCTGCCCATCAATCAATACTTTTTTGCCGGCAGCGGTTGTTCCATCCTTAAGTTTCACCTTAGGATTTTGCCAGACAATAATATACCCGACAGGAAACCCTTTATATAAAGAATCCAGCAAATCACGAACTTTGGAAGCATCCCACACGAAGGGACGCTGCATTTCTGGTATTGCAATTTCCTTGGACTTAATGCTTGCCAGTAGTGCCTCTACGGTATAATTATTTACATTGTATCGAGCCATCTTTTGGAGAACCTCCTAACGGTATCTTTTTCTGTAATTATATCACGAAAATTATTCCTATAAAAATATCTCCTGATTGTAAGCAGCGTTGCCCGCAGCGGTATTTTCCTGCAGCATTTCTTTCAAGCCTAAGGGAGAAGGCCAGCCTGCCATAGCGCGCGGTATATTGCCGCTTTGGCGCAAATCCGCAAACCAGATGCCGGATTCGTCTGCAGCGAATCCGTACCCTCATGGCGCGCTTCGTTACCGCCCAAGCGCAGGCGGTGCATAATGCGTGCCAAATCCTCGGTGATATACTCTTCGTTTTCCAGCAGGCGGATTTTGTTTACCAGTGTATCCTTCATCTGATAAGGCATTGCTATATTGTCAAAATCAAACATTTTATTAACGATATCTTCGCACAGCAGGCCCAGCTTAAAAAGGCAGGAGTTGGAATCGCTGTACAGATAGCGCTCTGCGAACTCGCCTGTTTTTTCCAAACCGGGAAATTGTGTGCGTAAAAAGCTGAAGTTAGATGCCATAAAAACGGCCTCCTTTGAGCTGTAAAAAAGATCTAAGATAGCAAAAGATGTTGCACACTTTTTGAAAATTA
>UMIM01012021.1_pt1 | contig 12073 bp, 7 predicted proteins | sample 1965831 | NCBI WGS metagenome assembly UMIM01 (sample SAMEA4836125, study PRJEB28245) | human gut metagenome | biome: gut microbiome; material: fecal sample | place: Denmark | collected 2008 | reverse complement strand
AAGGAGGACAGGGTAATGGCCTCCGGGGTATCGTCGATGATGAGATCCACGCCGGTAGCGGTCTCCAGTGCGCGGATATTGCGGCCCTCGCGGCCGATGATGCGGCCCTTCATCTCATCGCTGGGCAGCGGCACCACACTGACGGTGGTCTCGCTGCAATGGTCGGCAGCGCAGCGGCTGACGGCCTGTCCGATGAGGTTGCGGGCGATGTTATCGCAGTTTTCCTTCAGGTCTGTCTCGTAGGCGGCAACGCGCACGGCCTTTTCGTGGGTCAGCTCCTCGTCCACCTTGTGCAGCAGCACCTCGCGGGCGTCCTCCTGGCTCAAACCGGCCAGCGTTTCCAGACGCTCCATCTCCTTGGCGCGCAGAGCGTCGATCTCTGCCAGACGCTCCTCGGCCTCGGCAGCGCGCTTTTTCAGCTCTTCTTCCTTCTTTTCCAGCGCTTCGGTCTTGCGGTCCAGCGCTGTCTCCTTCTGGTCGATGCGGTTCTCCTGACGGCTGATCTCCGCACGGCGCTGCTTGATCTCCTTGTCGGCCTCTGCCTTCTGGGCATCGACCTCGGCTTTCAGACGGAAAGCCTCGTCCTTTGCTTCCAGAACCGCTTCCTTGCGCTTCTGGTCGGCGGTCTTGATCGCCTCGTTCACCAGCCGGGTAGCCTCGGCCTCGGCGCTGCCGATCTGGGCTTCGGCAGTCTTTTTACGGTTGTTGTAACCAATAAAATAGCCCGCAGCCACGCCGACAACAACAACGATCAAGGCCACGATCACTCCGATCGCGGTCATTGCGTTCACTCTCCTTTGTTTCAATTCAATGCAAAATTAAAAGCAGGAGACGCTGCGCAGCAGGACACGGGCAATGATATAGAAAGAGCTTTCAATGCAAAAAGTGACACCAAAACCATACGCACCACCCAAAACCGGCGGCACGGGCAAAAGCATACGGCTTTTCTCTTTACGGTTCCATTTTATATCAAACAGGCACGCTTTGCCTGAAACGGGTACAGGGTCACACTGAAACCTGCGTACAGCGTCTTTGATTCCATACTACTAAATATAGTACGAAACATTTGCCCGCTTGTCAAGAGGAAAACCCTGCCCGCAGAACATTTTGTGCAGAAAAACAAAAATAAGATGACTGAGAGGGTTCTCTCCTTCAAACCAAAAAGGCTGCCCCGGAGAACGGAGCAGCCCTTCTGGCTTATGATGAAAAGAAGAAAATGAAGGAGAATGTCTTATTATTTGGCGGCTTTTTCGCCCTCCGGGAAGATGATCTTATTCACAAAGAAGAAGATGACCATGGAGATGCCGCCGTTGAGGACGGTGGTGCCGATGTTGTAGATGAAGTCCGGTACCAGCAGCCCTGCCACCGCCACCCAGATGCAGTTGATGGAGTTGACGATGCAGGTGATGACGCAGAAGGCCAGCACATACCAGCCGATCTGTTTTGCCAGATTGCCCTTGCTGCGGAACACAAAATTGCGCTGGATGGGGAAGTTGATGCACTCGCCGATGACCATGGCGATCATGTAGGCGCAGAAGTAGGGCAGACCGCCGTGGGCGGCATCGTAGCCGAGGATGTTCCACTTGAAGGTCTCGCCGAACAGGGTAATGTCGATGCCCGGCCAGCCGAAATCCACCACCGGCAGGCTTGCAAAGGCCTTGGGCAGAAATTGCAGCAGCAGGTACTTAAACACCGTGATGAGGTTGGACACGATGACGAACAGGCCGCCCTCGCGCACCCACTTGGCAGCGGCGGGGTGCTTTGCCGCGAAGTTATTCCAGAAATTCATAGCCTGCTTCCTTTCAGCTGTTTTTCAAGCGCTCTTCCATGCGGCTGTTCAGCACGAGGTTCTTCACGGCCTCCACGATCACCCGCACAAGACCGATGATCCAGAAGCCCTGCAGCTCCATCACGATGCCGTCCACCATGCCCATGCTGATAGCGCCGTTGGTCATTTTGGACAGCGCCCGCAGAGGCATATTGTACTGGAACAGGATGTTCAGGTCGGGCTTGCCCTTTTTGATGCTGCGGCGCAGCAGGGTGCCCAGCACGGCAGCCGCCAGCCAGCCGATGGGGCTGCGTCCGTGCCCCATCTCGCCCAGCGTCATGTTGCGGTCGATGTGCACCTTGTTCTCCGGGATGGGACGGCCCAGCAGCGCCTCAAACTCCGCGTCCGGCACGTTCTGCACCTGCGCAGTGCGGTAATGTGTAAGGTCTTTGCCCGCGTAGGGGTCGGGTGCGCCGGTGCCCGCCACCGTGACAGCGGCAGTCAGACGGATATCGGCGCTGGAAGCGCCCACCAGCAGCTGATAGCTGCCGCCCTCCACCTCCCAGCGGTCGGTCTTGACGTTCCAGTAGCGGAACGCCTTATCGTCCAGCGGGATGGTGACGGTCTTGCTCTCTCCGGCTTCCAGCTGCACCTTGGTAAAGCCCTTCAGCTCCTTGACGGGGCGGAAAACTTTTGCATCCGGCTTTGCCACATACAGCTGCACCACCTCGGCACCGGCACAGCTGCCGGTGTTGGTGACAGTCAGGGTCACGCCCTTTTCGTCTGCTTTCAGGTCACTGTACGCAAAGCTGGTATAGCTCAGGCCGTAGCCGAAGGGGAAGGCGGTGGGCACACCGGCGGTGTCGTAGTAGCGGTAGCCCACATACAGACCCTCGCGGTACTCCACAGTGGGGCCGTCGCCGCCGAAATGCGCTTTTGCGGGGGTGTCGGCGTAGCTGCGCGCCCAAGTCTCCGCCAGCTTGCCGCAGGGGTTCTGCGCGCCGGTGAGCACCTCGACCAGTGCGCCCGCACCGGCCTGACCGCCCAGACAGCCGTAGACCAGCGCCTTGCAGTCCTTGACCCAATCGCTTTCCAGCGAGGAGCCCGCACTCAGCAGCACCACCACGTTGGGGTTTGCCGCCGCCACAGCCGCCAGCAGCTCCAGCTGGTTCTCTGCCAGCTTCATGTCGGCGCGGTCGATGCCCTCGCTCTCCTTGATCTCGTCCAGACCCATGCACAGCAGCACCACATCGGCGTTCTTTGCCAGCAGCACCGCCTCGGCTTTCAGTGCCTCATCGGGCTTGCCCTGCCGGTCAAAGCCCTTGGCGTAGCCGACGCTGTTCAGGCCGCTTTCGGCAAGGCAGTCCAGAAAGGAATCCACCTTGATGGAGTTGACGGCGCTGGAACCTGCACCCTGATAGCGGGGTGTCTGGGCAAAGTCGCCGATGACCGCCACCTTTTCCCCCTTTGCAAGGGGCAGCAGGCTGTTTTCGTTCTTCAGCAGCACGATGCTCTGGGCAGCAGCCCGACGTGCCAGTGCGTGGTGGGCGTCGGCATCGAACTTGCCGGGTGCGGCGTCCACCGCCGCCTTGGTGGTAAACACCAGTTCCAGCAGCTCCTCCAGCCGGGCGTCCACGTCTGTCTCGGTGATCTTGCCGGTCTGCACCGCCTTCATCAGCTCTCGGATGGCGTCCCCGCCGGGGGCGGGCATTTCCAGCGTAGAGCCGTTCTTTACGCCGAGGGCGTGGTCGTTGCTGCCGCCCCAGTCGGTGACCACTGCGCCGTCAAAGCCCCAGTCCCTGCGCAGGATCTCCATGAGCAGGTGGGCGTTCTCGTTGGCGTAGGTGCCGTTGACAAGGTTATAGGCGGACATGATGGTCTTGGGCTGCGCCTCCTTGACCACCATCTCGAAGCCGGTCAGGTAAATTTCCCGCAGGGTGCGCTCGTCCACGATGGAATCCGAGGCCATGCGGCGCAGCTCCTGACTGTTCACGGCAAAGTGCTTGGGGCAGGCGGCAATGCCGTTTTTCTGGATGCCGCGGACGTAGGCCGCCGCCATCTTACCGGCAAGGTAGGGATCCTCCGAGAAATACTCGAAGTTGCGGCCGCACAGCGGGCTGCGCTTGATGTTCAGGCCGGGGCCCAGCAGCACCGACACGCCCTGTGCCGCTGCTTCTTCGCCCATGGCTGCGCCCACAGCCTCGCCAAGCTCCGGGTCCCAGCTGTTGGCCACGGTGGCCGAGGTGGGGAAGCAGGTGGCGGGCACACTGGGGTTCAGGCCCAGATGGTCAGCTGCGCCCGCCTGCTTGCGCACGCCGTTGGGGCCGTCCGACAGGGTAATGGCCGGGATGCCCTTGCCCGGCAGCGCCCGGGTGGTGAACACCGTACCGCCGCTCAGCAGGGCGCATTTCTGTTCCAGGCTCAGTGTTTGAATGATGTCTGCGTGTTTCATAGCTTGGCTCCTGACGATGAACAAAGAAAAGGGGCGGGCGGATACCCGCCGCCCCCTTGCGTGTTAGAATTTATCCGTTAGGCGTTGATGTTTTTGGATGGCTTATAATTTTCAGGGTGCATCTGCTCGTCCTTATTGCGGCGGACCATCCAGTAAATGCAGCCCACTGCCAAAACTGCGACAACGGCATCCAGCGTGTACATCCACTTCATCCAGAGCGGCGTGATATTGACCAGCTTAGAAGTCTCAGACAGACCGTTCATAGCGACACTGTGGCTGACCGTATAGCAGATATCGTGCGCGGCGTTCCGCAGATAGGTCATGATCTGCGGGTCATTCTTATAATCTCCCAGATCAAAAGAAGTTTCGTTGGTGTTCATCCACATATCGGTACCAGCCTGCAAGCCAGCCTTGATATCCATATAATCCGGCAGACCAGCAAAGTCCGTGATCACGATGCCATGGAAGCCCCACTCGTTCCGCAGAACATCCGTCAGGAGTTCATAGTTTGCACCGCACCATTTCGTGCCGATGCGGTTGAATGCGTTCATCACGCCCAGCGTTTCACCGCTCTTGACACTCTCTTCAAACGGTGCGAGGTACAGCTCACGCAGTGCCTGTTCGTTCAGGAATGCGGAAATGCCGTCCTTCGAACCCTTGATGTTCATGTTTTCATCGATCACACCCTCGGTATCGTTGACTGCAAAGTGCTTGATGTAGCAGAACAGGCCCTTGCTCTGAGCGCCTTCCACCGTGGAAGCACCCATCTTACCGCTGATGAAACCATCCTCCGCGTAATACTCGAAGTTACGGCCGCTGTACGGAGTTCGATGGATATTCATAGCCGGTGCATACCAGCCCTGAATTCCTGCGAACATTGCATCATTGCCAACCGCAACACCCATCTCATAGGCCAGATCCGTATTCCATGTGGAACCAATCACAACTTCCGTGGGATATGCCATTCCCTGCGTACCACCGATCAGCGTTGCAGAGATACCGGCAGGGCCATCCTTTTCCTTGGTGGCGGGCTTCAGGATATAGTTCAGGCTCGGCGTACCATAGCCGCCCATGCGGACCATGTAAGCCAGATCATCGGCAGATATCACATTCAGGATGTCGTTCCACGAATCATCATCGAACATCGTATCACGGTAATGCGCAAGCGTCAGATTTTCCGTGTTCTCCTCACCCGTGACAGGCATCGTATAGGCATCCTTGTCCTCCGTATACTGGGGATACAGTGCATCAATGATCTCCTGCGGGAAAGTAATGTACTTTTCGCCGGTGGTCTCGTCCACGCGCGTGCAGAATGCAGTCGGGAACGTGCCGACCCAGTCATTACGGGTCAGGTACTTGGTATCAGAATATTCGTCGTAATTTGCAATGTTGGCGTAATCGAACTTATTGGAGATTTCCGTACCCGTGGTGCTGTCCACAGCATACGTCTTGGTATCCAGAGCGGCATTGTTCCACTCTGCGGTCATCGTGCTGTCGCCTTCTGCGGTCATGCCATCCGCAACCGTCTTGCCCTTTGCGGCTAGAATGTTGTTCAGGGCATCATGTGCATCATGGCCCACTGCAAAGTAGTAATCGCCTGCATCCAGAATATAGGTCTTTGCATTGGTATAGTCATAGGACTTCAGGCTTTCCTTGTCCACCTGAATCTCCACGACCTGAGATTCGCCCGGCTTCAGCACGTCCGTCTTTGCGAAACCAACCAGCTCCACAGAGGCTTTTTCCACATTGTTCTCGCGGTCATAATCGGTATACGGAGACTGTGCATAAAGCTGAACGACCTCCTTTCCGGAGTAAGTATCGCCAGTATTGGTAACTTTCACTTTTGCGGTGAAGGTATCCCCGTTCTGGGTCAGAGAGAAATCGCTGTAATCAAAGGTGGTATAGCTCAGACCGTAGCCAAAGGGATAGATGACTTCGCTTGCATAGTCGTAATCGCCCGCGTTACCCTGACCCAGAACCACATCTTCGTAACGGGTCTCGTAGTAGCGGTAGCCGACATAGATGCCTTCCTCGTACACAATGTACTGGTCGGATTCATTGGAGAAGCCGTTCTCGATCCAGAAGTTTGTGCCGGCATTCTGTGCGGCGGGAGAGCTGTTGGCATCTGCGGCATAAGTATCCACCAAACGACCGGAAGGAACCACATCGCCAACCAGTGCGTCAGCAATGGCATACAGACCCGTTTGACCGACACCGCCGGCCCAGATCGCCGCCTTGATGTTAGGATACTGGCTCAGCCAGCCCAGCTCCATGGCATTATTGGCATTCAGCACAACCACCACATCATCAAACTGGTCATTGACCGCCTTCAGCATATCCGCCTCTTCGGTGCTCAGTTCCAGATAGTTGCCGGAGTTGTCCGCAACGCCTGCGGTCTCTGCAAAATTCACAGCAGTCAGGTCGGAACCTTCGCCGCCAGAACGAGAGATCACAACGATCGCGGCATCGCTGTACTCATCAAAAGAGGACTGCGCCGCAGATGCAACATCTGCCCAAGGCACTTCATTGATCGAAAACTTACCGCCGCGCCAGTTCGGTGCACTACGCTGATATCCGTCCTCACTCTTCTTGGTGTAGAAATCCCACAGGGTCGGATTCACACTCAGTCCGGACTTTTCCAACGCCGTCTTGAGCGTCGGTGCCGTGGAAGTATCCACAGAACCGGAACCGGCACCACCATAGACGATGTTCACAGACGAAACCGAGAACACGCTGACTTTGTCACCTTTATTCAGCGGCAGACCGCCGTTGTTTTCCAAAAGCACGAGGCCCTCGCTCTCGATATTCTGAGCGACCTGACCATTGTGCTCATTCAGTTCTTCTTCACTGCTGAAATCGCACGGGAAGTAGTTGCTGTCTACATCCTCTCCGGTTTCAACGATTTTAAACGTATCGTGGTTAAAGTGCGTGGAAATCAGTCCACGGTACGAATACGCAGCAACATTGCCAACGATCAGTGCCGCAAGAACCACCGCCATGACGGGAATCGTGATTCTCCGAAACGTCTTGTTGGACATCCGTTTCTTCTTCATCCGTAGTGTCCTCCTACTTCTTTCAAGTCAAATAATCTGATTTTGGATGCGGCCGCATCTCTGACGATGGTTATAGTATAGCATATTCATTTTCTTTTCACATGTTTCCAGCATAACCTGTCATTTCAACTGCACAATTTGCAAAAGTTACAATAAATTTTCAATTTTTATTGTGCTAATACACAAATATTGCAACATTGTATTTGTGCACCCTGCCAGACAACAAAAAAACGGCAGGGGATACCTGCCGTAAAAATATTATTGCTTTTGGGGCAGCGGAAATAAGATCCGCAGGGTGCACCAGTTGTTTTCCCAGTGCAGCGTCATGCTGCCGCCGTGCTGCTGCGCAGTGGTGCGGACGCTTTTCAAATCTGACCTCTGCTTTGGCAGACCGTCCGCATCCAGTGCGGGGGCGGCCTCTGTATAATGCTCGAACCGCAGCATGGCAAAGCCGCCCTGACTGTACACCGCCACCTTGATGAGCCGCTTTTCGGGGTCCGGCTCGGCGCGCACAGCGGCAATGGCGTTATCCAGCGCCACACCCACGATGGTGCACAGCTCCCGGATCGTGAGAAAGCCCAGCATCCTGCCGTCCGCTACGCTGGTGATGGTGATATTCTCCTGCTGGCATTCCATGGTCTTGGCGGTGAGCAGGGTATCCAGCACCGGGTTGCCGGTCTTGTTCTCGGCCTCGTACTGGCGGATGTTCTGCTCCATGGCGGCAATGGCGGCGTTCTGCTTGGTCTGGTCCTGCTCCTCCCGGATGCGGGCAAGCTGGACTTTCAGCTCATGGTACCGCCGGTTGATGAGGTTGATACCCTCCTTGCTGCGCTTGTACTGCTCGTACTGGCGGTGCAGTACCTCGTCCATGGCGGCAAGCTCGCTGTGCAAAGCGTTCTCCTGCAGCTGCTCGTGCTGCACAGATAAGATCAGCACGCCGGAAAAATCCACCAGAGTGCGGATGGAAAAAATGCTCATGTTGATCTCGCTGCCGGGCAGAAAGCCCAGATTGCTCACCGCAAAGGCAGTCAGCGCCAGCATGACCGCCGTCAGGGCGGCGCTGCCGCCGATCTGTAAGTGCCCGGCGGGCTGGGGACGGCGGTGCTGCAGATAGCACATAATGCCGAACAGCGTCCCATACACCAGCGCCAGCAGCAGCAAAGACAGCGGCTCCCATGGGCCGCGGGCGGGCCAGAGGGCGCAGTGCAGCTGCCACTCCACGCTGGCGGCAAGCTCTGCCAGAATAAACGCCCGGGCGCAGTGATACCCGGCCTCCAGCAGGGTGATGCTCCACACACCCCATAAATATAAGTAAGAAAGCCCGATGGCCGTTACCATGCAGGGGATCCAGAGCCCGCCGGGCACATCGCCTGTCAGCCCCAGAAAGGCCGACAGCCCCGCCGCCCACAGCAGGGTGACACCCACGGTAACTGCCTTGGAAAAGCGGGGCATCAGTGCCGGTGTGACCAGCAGCACTGCCAGACACTCGGCAAGGGCGGTGTACAGCCGGGGGATATCCGGCAGCGCGGTCATGAGCCTTCACCTCCGATGTAGTCGGTCAGTGCGGCAAGAAAAGCCTTACGCTTGGGGCGGCTGACCTGCAGCTCGCAGGGGCCCACCTGCACGGTGCTCTGCCGCAGCTCCCGCACCTGTGCCAGATTGACAAGGTAGCCGCTGTTGCACCGGGCAAAGGGGCAGTCTGCCAGCTTTTCCTCAAAGGCCTTGAGGGCGCCGGGGGCGGAAAAATCGCCCTCGTCGGTGTAAAAGTGCACCCGGTGCCCCTCGCTTTCCAAGTAATAGATGCTTGCGGTGTCCAGCCGCCGCAGCCCGCCCTCCACCGGCACGGTCAGGTAGCGCTTTGCCCGCTTTTCCAGCCGGGCAACCGCCTTGAGCAGCTGCTGCGAAAAGGCAAAGTAGGGCACCGGCTTCAGCACATAGTCCAGCGCTCCCACCGAGTAGCCCCGGATGGCGTACTGCGCCATATTGGTGATGAAGATCAGGATGACGTCTGCATCCATCTGCCGGATGCGCTCTGCCGTGGTCATGCCGTCCAGATGCTTCATCTCCACATCCAGAAAAATAATGTCGTAGACCGCGCGGTAATCCTCCAGAATATCCACGCCGTCCGCAAAGACCGTCACTTCAAACTCTGTCCCGTACTGCCGGGTATACCGCCGGACATACTCCTGCAATACCCCCTGTACCTCCGCGTCGTCCTCTACGATCGCCACCCGGATCATGACCGCACCTCCCTTACCACACCTTTGTGGAACTGTTACGGCTCTATTATAGCGCAATCCCGTCCGGTTTGCCAAGGGGCACTCCGCAACAAAGGGCAGGGCAGCCCACAGCTGACCACCGTGGACGTCAACCCCTACCAGCTGGGCATGGAGGCTGCCAGCCAGACCATCAACCACATCGAGAACCCGAACCTTCTGGCCACAAAGATCATCGTGCCGCACAAGCTCATCCCCCAGGAGAGCTGCTGCCCGCCGGAGGAGCGGCGCTAGGAAGTGCTTTGTTTCCGCTTCCGGGAGCTGCCGCGCAGTGCTTGATCTACTGCCCCCAGAGTAGACAGCGTAAAAAACGCTGCATCCTCCGGGGGTATTTTTATGCCCAAAAAGCACAAAAGAATGCCCGCCCACCTGTGGAAAACCACGGTGGGCGGGCATTTTGCGTTTTATTGTTCGTGCCGCTGTAAAAGCATTCAGAGGGCGGCGGTCTGGGGTACCAGCCGGAAGAGCATTACGGGCAGCTCGCTGTTTGCAAAATCCAGCGTAAGGATGAGCTTTCCGCGCTCTGTTTCAAACGGCAGCTCCGTCTGTGTGCCGTCTGGGGCAATGCGCACAAGCGTTTTGCCTTCCAGCAATCCGGCGGGCAGCGCGAGCCTTACCCGACCGGTGGGCTGCGTCAGGCTGCCTGCGGTTTCAAAGGCCACACTCAGGTATTCCCCATTCGTCCGTGCGGTCACATCCTCCGCAGAAAGGCTGCCGCTGTTAGCCCACGCCGTTGCGGCTTCGATCTTTTCCAGCTGCGCGGCGTTTTCTGCCTGCCCGCACACGGGGCAGAAGGTCAGAGCTTCGCCTTCCGCAGTGCGGAAAGTAAACTTCCGGCAATCAGTGCTGCCAGTGTGCGCGCAGCCCTGCCGCAGACAATCGGCGCTCTGAGAGCCGGTTCCGTTCGGGGACCATGCACCGAACTGGTGTCCCAGCTGATCGGTCGGGTCTGCGGTGTAGCTGTCTTTGCAGCGGCTGCAAGTAAAGATGGTATAGCCGTCTGCTTCACAGGTGGGATCTACGGTAACAGCCTGATAATCATGGTTCAGTGCGGGCAGTTCTGTATAGGTGGTATGGTCGCAGCGGGAGCAGGTTTCGTAGGCGTTCCAGCCGATTTCCGTACAGGTGGGGGCTTGCGCGTCATGCTGCACCAAATCATGGTTCAGTGCGGGCAGCTCTTTGCGGGTGGTATAGTCGCAACGGGAGCAGGTTTCGTAGGCGTCCCAGCCCTTTTCCGTACAGGTGGGGGCTTTTGCTTCGTGCTGCTCCAAATCATGGTTCAATGCGGGCTGCTCCGCATAGGTGGTATGGTCGCAGCGGGAGCAGGTTTCGTAGGCATCCCAGCCGATTTCCGTGCAGGTGGGCGCTTTTGCTGCGTGCTGCTCCAAATCATGGTTCAGCGCGGGCAGTTCCGCATAGGTGGTATGGTCGCAGCGGGAGCAGGTTTCGTAGGCATCCCAGCCGATTTCCGTACAGGTGGGCGCTTGCGCTTCGTGCTGCTCCAAATCATGGTTCAGCGCGGGCAGTTCCGCATAGGTGGTATGGTCGCAGCGGGAGCAGGTTTCGTAAGCATCCCAGCCGATTTCCGTACAGGTGGGAGCTTGCGCTGCGTGCTGCCTCAGATCATGCTGTGCAGGCAGCTCCGCATAGGTGGTATAGTCGCAGCGGGAGCAGGTTTCGTAAGCGTTCCAGCCCTTTTCCGTACAGGTGGGGGCTTTTGCTGCGTGCTGCTCCAGAGCATGGTTCAGCGTGGGCAGTTCTTTGCGGGTGGTATAATCGCAGCGGGAGCAGGTGTCGTAAGCATCCCAGCCCTTTTCCGTGCAGGTGGGGGCTTTTGCTTCGTGGTGCTCTAAATCATGTTTTAGCGCGGGGATTGCTCGAAAAGTGGTATAGTAGCAGCGGGGACAGGTGTCGAAAGCGTCCCAGCCGGGTTTCGTACAGGTGGGGGCTTGCGCATCATAATGCACCAGAGCATGATTATTTAGGTTTCTTTTGCCGTATTTCCCACCACACGCCTCACAGACCGCTTTGGTGGTGCAGGTTGCTGTGCCACCGGTACAGCTTGCGGTACCATTTAAGCCGCAGCGCAAGCAAATGATGCGGTGCGTGCCGTTGCCAAGGGAGGCGTTCGCCGGAGTTTTCCATTTGTGACCGAGAATGCCGTATTCCGCGCCGCATTTTTCACAGGTTTTGCCTGTGGTGCAGGTGGGCGTTTCGGTGCCGCCGGTATGGTCCGAAAGATCTCCATAAACAATGCTGTTCTTCCTGCCGCAGACTGAGCATTTTATATGGATCCTATGCTTGGTTGAATCAACTTTTGTATATCCGAGGATCTCATAGTTTCTTTGTTGCATACAGACGAAGCAGTACGTATAGATAGAATCTGCCGCTTTAACGTTTAACACGATCCCCGGTATCAGGCACACCATTGCCAGCACCGTCAAACACCGGATCAGCCATTTTTTCATGTTGCTCCCTCCTTATCATCAAACCTTGTTATCCTTTCAGATCAAACTGCACGGAC
>UMIM01039828.1_pt1 | contig 12083 bp, 9 predicted proteins | sample 1965831 | NCBI WGS metagenome assembly UMIM01 (sample SAMEA4836125, study PRJEB28245) | human gut metagenome | biome: gut microbiome; material: fecal sample | place: Denmark | collected 2008 | reverse complement strand
TTTCCAGAAAAACGAATTTACACAAGATATTTTATGCTATCTTTTTTATACAACTCTATATTCAGGTAATTCAAGTTAGATAATGTATCAAAAAATTATCTATATCAAGTTTTGTGTTAGCATTCAATCCATATGTTTTCATCAACACTTCTCATTACTATCATCTGACTTATAAAATCCCAACTACTCTAAAACCTTATAAATATAAAATCCTAGATATTTTTAAGTTTTCTCCATACATAGCAAAAAATAGAATATCCTTATTACAGAAATATATGATTGAATATCTTTTTCTACATGAATATAAATGAGTCCAATAACATTTTCTTTTTATATCAAACCAAAGTAATTACTTATAATATTCCATGAATCGCATGATGATCGTTGCGCATTCAGCACGGCTCGCATTCCCCTGTGGATCCAGCTGGGTTTCATTGTATTTCCCTGTGATAATCCCTTCTCCAACTGCCCAGGACATTGCTTCTCTGGCGAACTCATTTACATTGCCTGCATCTGTATATTTGCTTATGTCGGCTCTTGCACTTGTATCATATCCAAGATAATTCGCATATCGATACATCATCACGGCCATCTGTTCTCGGTTGATATTGTCTCCAGGACCAAATTTTCCTGTATCCTCGTATCCTGTGACCACTCCAATATCACTTGCCCATAGGATCGCATCCGTATACCACTGATTATCGGCTACATCTGGGAACTTGCTTGTATATTCCATATCCGGTGAACCATTCATCCTATGCAGGATAACGGCAAACTGTGCTCTGGCTAGATTTTCATATGGTCCAAAGGTCGTTTCATTCAATCCTGTCATCAGTCCATTGTCATAGACGTATTTTACAGATTCGTAGAACCAGTCCTTTAAAAACACATCCTTAAAAGGAAATTCTGTCCCATCAACAAAGTTAATATTGGCCACTACATACATTTCTTGTTCATCATACTCAAACGTTTTGTCTATACATTTAAAAGTATAATCAAAAGAACTTATTTCGTTACTTGGTAGTTCTACAACACCACTTACTGGATTATATTTACATTCTTCACTTTCTATACTTACTCTAGAAAGATATTCTTGTGGTATATAGTTTGAAAGGTCTACAATCCATTTTCCATTTCTTTTATATGATTCTACACTTATATCTTGTGGAGATGTATACAAAATATTTAATTTCGTATTATTGCTTAAATCAAGATATGGCAAGTGATTCGTATAACACGTTAAATTTGTTAATTCGGTATTATTTCCCAAATACAATGTATTCAGTTGATTCTCATCTAAAAATAACTCTTTCAATTTTAAATTATGAGATAAATCGATATTTGATAATTTTGATAGCCCAATACTTAGATGAACTAAATTAGTATTAGAACTTACATCTAGATGAGTTAAAGCTGTATCATATAAAGATATTTTTTGTAAATCAGTTAAACCACTAATATTTAACTCAGTTATATTCATTTCACTACATCCAAGTTCCTGAAGTTTTTTACATTTTGTTAAGTCAATACTTGTTATTTGATTGCCCCCAAAAGAAGCAACAAGCAACTCTGGATTATGACTCAAATCTAATTCTGTCAGTTCATTATTACTACAATATAATGTAGCTAATTTAGGATTATGACTTAAGTCAAGACTTCTTATTCTATTATCTCGACAGTATAAAAAATCTAGATTGGGATTCATACTCAAATCTAAATATTCTATTTGATTAGAGTCACATAGGATTTGTTGTAAATTTGGAAAAAATTCTATCCCTTTTAAGCTTTTAATCTCACGATTACTTACAGAAATATAAGAAAGATTATCTGCTAAAGACTTATTGATTTTATTATCGTTATCAATATCCCATTCATCTTTCATGTATTCTCTAAAATTAGGATCTGGAAAATTTGTTTCATTAATATCTATATCTCCCTCGGCAACCTGCTGAGCATCAACATTTTGGTAACCAGAATTGTTTATAACATCTTCTGCATATACATTCAAATTAGTACAAGCTAATAAACAACTCAAAGTTAACATTGATATTGTTTTAATCTTCATAACATTATTCATCTCCTTAAAATAATCATAATTTTAATATCATATATTATATATGAATTATATATGAAAACTGTTATTCAATTTTTCTACTTGCTGCGATAATTAAACGCCACATCAAATGTTATGTAGGAAAATCATTTAATCACCTCATATCTAAAACGCAAGTTGAAAAACTAAAATGAACAAACATTTCATTTTGAGTTAACTTTTCCATACTTTTTCAATTAATCAAATAAGAACAAAGCATTAGAGATAAAAATCAATTTTTTCTTTGCACTTATCTCTTTTATGTATATATTAACATTGTTCTTAATAACTATCTACATGTTATATTATAAAACAACGCTTAGCCTTCAATTTGTTGATATGTGATATAACTGTCATACATGATGTCAAATAAGGTGGTTTCTTATAGATAAAGATAAGAAACGAGGTATCCTTTATGTCAATCAACTTTGAATCTAACTATCTTCTTCCTAACATCTCCAATCAGCTCTGTGCTTACCAGAAAGATCGTGTTTCTCTCATGATCCGTGATTTTATCGAGACCAACAGGCAGATGAACCAGTTTCATTTTGAATACTGTCCAAAATGCGGACAGTTTCATCCCGTGCTCGTGAAAACTGGAAAGACCAAAGCTGGTAAACAAATGTTGAAATGCACTTCCTGTCATAAGCAATTTGTTGCGCCATATAAACATTAGGTCCTTTGGTATAGATGTCTCTACATACTACGACCTCAGCTGACTTCTTGTGGTAAACCTTTTTCAACCGATGGTACCATCACTGATTTTAAAGATATTGGATTTCATCGTCCACAAGACCTCCCGGGGTAATTCACGAATCCTGTTTCTTTCACAACATCCTGATTTACTGTCTTGGTTTTACGTTTACCTTTTGGACTTCGGTTTGATATGCAACCTTATCCACCATTTAGCCTTATATCCGGTTTCTGTTCGTACGCTCGAAAGAATCGCTACACCACTTCCTCCATCCCTGACATCACTATCAACGACTTGTGGTTCGCTACACTTGGCGGTAACTACCTGTGGTTGGTTTATCTCCAACTGAATTCGTGCCATGCCCGGCACACATATCAACGGAAAGATTCGGACATATCTGATCGTATCCAATGGAATCATCAACTTCATACATGTCTAGGAAATTGGGTACATATCAATCACATAGATATGTAGAAATATGTTTTTTGGCACAAGAAAAGATGGTATATTTCCAGGCTGACTGCTCTGTTATCTATACCATCTTTTTATTACTTATACCACAACAAACGTTAAAGCGTTATTCTTTAAAACCACACTCTACGTTAAATTAGCTAACTTTTTATTCTTTATCTTAAAACTCTTATTTACTAGCTCTTCCTTTTTCTACATACATTTTATCAAAGTAGTTTTGATATTCACCACTGATAATGTTTTCCCACCATTCTTTGTTATCTAAATACCATTGAATAGTCATTGGAATACCTGTGTCAAATGTATATTTTGGTTCCCAGCCTAATTCTGTTTCCAATTTAGTTGGATCGATTGCATAACGCATATCGTGTCCTTTTCTATCCGTAACAAATGTAATCAAACTTTCTGGTTTGTTCAACGCTTTTAAAACTGTTTTAACAACCTGTAAATTTGTTCTTTCATTATGACCACCAACATTGTATACTTCACCCTCACGTCCTTTACGAATGATCAAGTCAATTGCAGTGCAGTGATCATATACATGCAACCAGTCGCGAACATTTTCTCCTGTACCATATACAGGAATTGTTTCATCATTTAAAGCACGAGAAATAATTAATGGAATTAATTTCTCTGGAAAATGATATGGTCCATAGTTATTTGAACAACGAGAAATTGTTACTGGAAGACCATATGTTCTATGATAAGCTAATACGAATAAATCCGCACTAGCTTTTGCACTAGAATACGGACTTGAAGTATGAAGTGGTGTTTCCTCTGTGAAGAATAAATCTGGACGATCTAAAGGAAGGTCTCCATATACTTCATCTGTAGAAACTTGATGATAACGTTTGATACCATATTTTACACAAGCATCCAATAATGTTGTTGTTCCCATAACGTTTGTCTTTACAAAGATTTCAGGATCTTCAATACTTCTATCTACATGAGATTCTGCTGCAAAGTTAACAACAACATCAAATTTTTCCTTTTCGAATAAATCGAAGATAAATTCTCTATCCGCAATATCTCCTTTGACAAATTTATAATTTGGTTTGTCTTCAACTGGTTTACAAGTTTCCAAATTACCTGCATATGTCAATTTATCCAAATTTACAATCATATCTTCTGGATATTTGTTCACCATGTAATGAACGAAGTTTCCACCAATAAATCCTGCTCCACCTGTTACTAAAAATTTCATCTTATTTTTCCTCCTCTATTTTATAAATTCTATTATAATTGTTTGAATCAACAAATACCTCTGTATACTCTATATTTTGCTGATCTAGCAGATTTGAATAATCAACTGTTGACATAATGTAATCAACATTCCATTTCTTTATATCTTGGACATTTAAAGTCAAATTCACCATATCCGGTGCTGTAGAATTGTCCATTGTTGTAGGTTGGTCAGTCAACGTAATAATTATATGAGCATATCTATTGTATACATCTGAATATTCATGATTTTCATCAATTAATTCCCACTTTTCAAAGTCTGGATAAAAGTTAACTGCATTAATTGCTTTAATTCCGTTAGCCAATAAAAAGTTTTGATTATAAAACGAATCAACTGCTATCCATGTTGCATCTTGATCTTCTTGCCTAATCTGTTCTAATGTAGGATTTACTTCTTGATTGGAAATTGCCTCGATACCAATACTAACAGGATTAACTGTCATGCCGGATACAAATATCAGAGCTGATAATACAGTTGCAGAAAATGAATATTTCTTTATAACGAACATCCACATTGCAAAGATAAGTAAAGCTATTGCAACAATATAATAGATTGACGGCATATAAGTAAAATATTCCTCTCTCAATGCTACATAGTTTAATAAAGAATAAACCAATATTAAAATAGCAAACAGTGGTTTTTGTATTGATTCTCTGTTCTTTACCAGGAAATTAATTGTCCAAATAGTAAATAATGAAGCTGTTAGTCCATAAGCTAAATTCATTCTATTGATATAAGAGAATAAAGTGATTTTAGCCAACCATTCAGGAAAACCAAAAAGCATAAATTCAATTTGTATCAATAGCACAACAAAAAACGTTCCACCTACAATTAAATCTTTTCTATCTTTTATTCTCTTATTAAAAAATAAGAACGGATACAGCATTATGCAGAATAAACCAAAATGATTGAATGTACTAACTGCACAATTATCAGTAAATGAAGAATCTTTAAATGGCGTAAGATAGCACATTAAATTTGAAAATAAATCTATAAAGTTCCTATCTCCACCTAAACTAGCTCTTGACCCTGGATAAACTGTCGATGAAGTTTTCATTATTTCATCTAAAGCAGGAATCAAGTAACTTCCCACGGCTAAGCAAACAACTACCGCAACAATTATAACTCTAACTATATCTACTTTATTAAATGAAATTTCTTTTCTATCACGAACTAAAGTAGCTATTAGAATTGCTACAGCCATTAACCCTACTGATACCTGTAATGAAGGAAATAATGCAATAATAAAACAAATAAATGCTTGAATCGCCAAGACAGTCGTTAAAACTTTTTTCCATTTTTCATCCCCTATAAAAAAGTGATATCCTATCGCAAGTAATGCTGCTCCCCAAAAAAATACATCATACATATGAGGGCAGAACCACCACTGCATGGCCGGAGAAAAGACAACATAAAACATTCCAAAGAATGAAATAAGGTTATTCTTTGTCAATATTTTAGAAACTTCAAAATAAACTAACATTCCTAGAAGTAATTTAGACATCCAATACCATGACAATCCATAAGCATTCCCAAACAAAATATATCCCCATGTAAAGGGTTTACCAATTAACAATAAATTAATTACAGGAGCATTATATCCTAAAATCATATCTTGACCACTAATGCTCATCTGATAACTAATTTGCTGATAATCATTATAGTACTGAGAAAAATAATATGGTAATTGAACGTTGAATTCGTCTGTTCTTATGGCTCGTGCTGCACCAAATAATTCATTATCATATGGATTTCCTGTTCCCATAGCTACCTCATACCAAGAAACTGAGCTACCATGGATTTGAAAGCATACGCATATCACAAAAATAGCTAAAGCAATTAAATATCTATATTTTATTATAAAATTAAAAACTGTGTTTGCTTTCTTAGAAACGACCAATAGATATAAAGAAAAAATGAATATAACACTAATTGGTAATAATATCGTTGCATTAGGCAAAAATAGTGCTGTAAATATACTTACAACTATTATTACAATAGTTTGAAAATATAATAATAAAATCTTTCTCCTTACATCTTCATTGATAAAATATAGAGCATTCAACCCTATTAATAGAGCACCATAAACAAAGATATATTTTGTGCCAATAATTCTAAATGACAATAAACATAAAACAAAAATAAGAACATCGATCAGAAGACTCAATATCAACTTTTTTTTATCTTTTATCATTGATGTCTCCTCCTATTCCAAAAACATTTTCCTTGTTATAAAATTAAATACCATTACTATGGCAGTAGCTCCTATTTTTACTAGCATATAGTAAATGTGCAACATATCTACACCAAACCACATTATAAGCTGATTTAAGCCCAATCCAATTACACTAAACACTATAAACAAAATAAAATTTTTCTTTTGGCTTTTTTTCTGATTTACATCAAAAACCCATTTTATGCTAGCAATATAGTTAAACACTGTAGAAACAGAAAATGAAATTAAAGATGATATTAAATAATAGATACCAAAAAATTCTGTGCAAATAAACAATACAGAATAATCAATAATAAAAGCAATACCACCAACTACCCCAAATTTTAAAATCTGATTAATTAATTTTTTCACGTTTTGTCCTTATCCATACTAACTCAAACATTTGTCGATTCTTCTTTACAATGACCTCTAGAATCAACCCTGTTATCCATAACAACAAAGAAACAATTAACATGAATCCAGAAAAAATCAGTGTAGGAAAACGTTCTACCAATCCTGTCTGGAAATACTCATAAAATACTGGGGCTCCAAAAGCAACGGAAATAATCAGAAATAACAAAGCAAAAAGTCCAAAAAAAGCGGTTGGCTTATATTCCTTAAACAATCTAGCGATTGTTTTTAATACTTTTATTCCATCACTGTATGTATTTAATTTCGATTCACTACCTTCTGGTCTATCTCGATAATTAACAGGCACTTCTACCATACTCAAATTATTAGCTGCTGCATGTATTGTCATCTCTGTTTCAATTTCAAATCCCTTAGATAATACAGGGAATGTTTTTACGAAAGAATAACTAAATGCGCGACTTCCTGTCATAATATCCTTTACATGAACATTAAAAAGTTTATTAATTAGCCAACGAACAATTCGATTGCCTGAATTATGAAATAAACGTTTATTCTCTGTAAAATACGTACTTGATAAACGATCACCAATTACCATTTCTGCTTTACCTTGTAAAATTAAATCTACCATTTCTGGTTCTGGTGGATTAGTATCGTCACCATCAGCCATAATATAGCAATCAGCGTCTATATCTTTGAACATACTTCGAATAACATTTCCCTTTCCTTGCTGATACTCATATTTAACTATTGCACCAGCTTTTCGTGCGATTTCATCTGTACCATCGGTAGAATTATTATCATACACATATATATCCGCAGTTGGGAAAGCTTCTTTATAATCTTTAACAACTTTAGCAACAGTTAAGCTCTCGTTGTAACAAGGAATTAAAACTGCAATCTTCATTTTATTCCTCCTCGTAAACAAATTGATTATCTGACTCTTCTAATGTAGGTCCGATTTTATCTTTCTCACTTAAAACTGGTTCGATACCATTTAATAGTTGACCCCAGTCAACATGGACTGTTGGATCATCGTATCGCATACCACCTTCTGATTCTTTATTATAGACATTATCCACTTTATATCTGAATTCTACATCATCTGTCAATGTTAAGAAACCATGAGCGAATCCCTGCGGAATAAAGAATTGTCTATGGTTTTCTGCACTTAATTCAACTGAAACCCATTGACCATAAGTGGGGCTTCCTTTACGAATATCTACCGCAACATCGATAACTTTTCCCTTTGTACAAGATACTAATTTAGATTGTGCATAAGGTGGATTTTGCCAATGCAAGCCTCGTAGAGTTCCCTTTTGTGCACTAAAAGACATATTGTCTTGAACAAAATCTACAGTTATTCCCAATTTTTCATATCTTGGTTTTGAATATGTTTCTGTAAAATAACCTCTATGATCCCCAAATACATCTGTATCAATAATTAATACTCCAGGAATTTTTGTTTCTGTTACTTTCATCCTTTAAACTCCTCCTCACCTTTAATATATTTTCTATCCATAATTTTCTTTAAATAAGCACCATATTGGTTTTTCTTGTAAATTTCATATGTCTCTTCAAGTTGTTTTATATCAATCCAACCATTATCATATGCAATTTCCTCTAAACAAGCGATTTTTCTATGCTGATGCTCTTCTATAGTTTTAACAAAGTTTGTCGCATCAACTAAAGATTCGTGCGTCCCTGTGTCTAGCCAAGTAAAACCGTCTCCTAACAAAGTGACAGATAATTCATCATTCTCTAAATAAATTCTATTTAAATCTGTAATTTCTAATTCTCCACGGGCACTAGGTTTTAAACTCTTTGCATATTCTACAACTTTATTGTCATAAAAATACAAACCAGTGACTGCATAATTAGATTTTGGATGTAATGGCTTTTCTTCTAGCGAAATAACCTTATCGTTTTCATCAAATTCAACAACACCAAAACGTTCAGGATCTTCAACATAATAGCCAAACACTGTTGCTCCCTTTTCTTTTTTTGCCGCAGCACGTACACGTTTTGTTAAACCGTGACCATGGAAAATGTTATCTCCTAAAATCATGGCACAGCTGTCATTTCCAATAAATTCCTCACCTAAGATAAATGCCTGGGCCAATCCATCTGGACTTGGCTGTACCTTATATGAAAGCTCAATCCCAAACTGGTGTCCGTCACCTAGTAACTCTTTAAATCTAGGTGTATCATCCGGTGTAGAAATAATTAAAATCTCACGAATTCCTGCCTGCATAAGAATTGACATCGGATAATAAATCATTGGCTTATCGTAAATTGGTAATAATTGTTTACTTGTTACTTTTGTCAGTGGATATAAACGAGTTCCACTACCCCCTGCTAAAATAATACCTTTCATTGGAAGTTCCTCCTTAACATACATTATAATATTAAACCCTTACGTAACGTAAGGGTCAAATATGATAAATACTTTTATTTTTTCACAAGCAAAAACTATTCTTTCCAAATAATCTGCCACCATTCTTTGCCAAGATAATAAATTTTATCTAGCATATATCCAGTTGGTCCAGAAAAATCTCCGCTAAGTAGACGATCCATTATTTCTTGCTCAGCAACAGCTCCGGCTTCATGCATTTCTTTAAAGAATCGCCCATCATTTTCTATTTTTGTCTGGATTATTTTTCTTATGCCAGAATCAGCAAATTTAACCTCACACCAGCCATTTGATTGAAGATAAACCTCATTACCATATTGATCAATTGAATTACCATATATATATTGAGGAGTATAAGATTCTAATGGGCATCCATCTTCACCATATTCAACAAATCGCATGATGATCGTTGCACACTCTGCACGAATCGCATATCCTTGTGGATCTAATAAAGTTCCATAATTTTTGCCGGTAATAATACCATGTGCACTTGCCCAACCAAGTGCTTCAATCGCAAAACTATTAACATTGCTACCATCATAGAAAATATACAGTTTTTGTTGTTTTTTTGTATCATATCCTAGATAGTTTGCATATCGATACATCATAACTGCAATCTGTTCTCGGTTGATTGGATCTGCTGGTCCAAATTTTCCGGTATCTGAATACCCTGTAACGATTCCGGCATTACTAGCCCATAATATTGCATCTGTATACCATTGACCATCCGCCACATCTGGAAATTTGTTTGTATACTGTACAGATGGTTCATTATTCATTCTATACAATATAGTCGCAAATTGTGCTCTTGCCAAATTCTCTGTTGGTCCAAATGTTGTTGCATCCAAACCTGTCATCAATCCTTGATCATTGACATATTTGACATAGTCATAAAACCAAGAACCAACTGGAACATCTGTGAATGGAACTCCTTGTGCAAAAACAGGAGTCATCATAGAGATGCTAATCAGTACAGTTACACAGTATTTTAAAATTCTATTGATTGTTTTTCTCATACACGTCCTCCCTGTATTTTAATTATTTATAATATTCCATAAATCGCATGATGATCGTTGCACATTCTGCTCTTGATGCACTGCCTTGTGGATCGAGTCTTGTCTCGTTGTCTTTTCCTGTGATGATCCCTGCTCCTACTGCCCATGTCATTGCTTCCTTGGCAAACTCATTTACATTCTTTGCATCCTTGAATTTTGAAAAGTCAGCACTTGCGCTTGTATCATATCCTAGATAGTTTGCATAGCGATACATCATGACCGCCATCTGTTCTCGGTTGATGTTATCCCCAGGACCAAAGTTTCCTGTGTCGCTATAGCCTGTGACTACTCCTATATCACTTGCCCATAATATCGCATCTGTATACCATTGTTCATTTGCTACATCTGGGAACTTGTTTGTATATTCGATACTTGGTTCATCATTCATTCGATGCAGGATAACTGCAAATTGTGCTCTGGCTAGATTTTCATATGGTCCAAAGGTTGTTTCGTTTAGTCCTGTCATCAAACCATTGTCATATACGTATTTTACGGATTCGTAGAACCAGTCTGTATCGTTTATATCAGTAAAATACGTGTTTTCATCATTTTTATAGACAACATTTACATTAACCACCATATTACTATCATTGTCAGATAATTCATTTTCTACTGTTTTACATGTATATTTAATTTTTTGGACTTTATTATTTGGAAGAATTAATCGCCCTGTTTCTAAATCAAAATTATAATTTCCGTCAAACGTCAATCGATTCCAAAACCTTTTTGGAACATATTCCGAAACAGGTATTACCCATTCACCTTCAACTAATTTAGCTTCCATATTAATCAACTGATCGCTCAATGACAACAAATATATATCTTTTTGATTTGTCAAATCTAAAAATGCAAGATTATTGTCTTGACAAAAGAATTGCGTTACATTTTGATTAAACTCCAAATTTAAAGAAGTTAAGTCATTGTCGCCAACAAATAGTTGTTGTAAATTTTTATTGTTTGAAAAATCTAAATTAGAAACTTGATTAGAAGTTAAATATAAAATAATCAGCTTCGGACAGTTTATTAATTCTAAAGATGAAATATTATTATTATCTAGATATAACTCCTCAATGTCTTGATTGTTGTTGAGTTCTAAATGACTTAATTCATTATTCCTCAAATTTAGATAACGTAATTTGTAACATGTACTTAAATCAATATTATCGATTAAATTTTCTTCACCTTGAATATTTTCAAGACTATTACAACCATTCAAATTTAAAGATTTTATTATATTTTCTTTAGCAAAAAGCTCTTTAAGTTTACTTTGATTATTCAAGTTAAGTATTTCTAAATTATTCATAGAGCATTCTAAAAATTCTAATTCAGTATTATTAGACAAATCTAAACTGTTTAATTGATTTACTGAACAATCTAGGTATTTTAAATTCTTATTATTTTGTAAATCTAAATTAGTAATATTATTTACACTACATATCAATTTTTCTAAATTAGGAAAGGATTCTATACCTTTTAAAGACTTTATTCCTAGTAAACTGACAGAAATTTCATTAATAGAATTTGTATAAAT
>UMIM01034545.1_pt1 | contig 12112 bp, 8 predicted proteins | sample 1965831 | NCBI WGS metagenome assembly UMIM01 (sample SAMEA4836125, study PRJEB28245) | human gut metagenome | biome: gut microbiome; material: fecal sample | place: Denmark | collected 2008 | reverse complement strand
GTACACCATCAAAAGTCCCTAAAGCAACAGCCAAATTTTTACCTTGCAAATTTAAATTTTTTATATCCAAAAGCGAGGAAAAAACTTGCATACAATTCTACCTCTTTACTACTTAAAATTTATATATAATTTAGAATAACATACTTCATCTAAAAAATAAATCTATACGCAAAGGAGCCTTGTTATGGGCAAAATAATTTTAATAACTGGTGGTGCGCGCTGTGGCAAAAGCAGTTTTGCCGAAGATTATGTAAAAACTCACGGTCAAAATATCGCCTATATCGCCACCTCACAAATCTATGATGATGAGATGGCTTATCGCGTGAAATTACATCAACAACGCCGTCCTAGTTCATGGCAAACATTTGAAGCACCATTTCATGCTGAAAAAGCTATCCATGAAGCTTTCTGTCATCACGATATAATTCTCTTTGATTGTTTGACACTTTATTTAAGCAATTATCTTTGCAGTGAACAAACACAAGCATACTCTATGGAACAATTATCTGCTGGAGCTAAAGATATGATGTCAGCTCTAATTGAAGCAGTTCAAGCGCAAAATACAGATAAAACATGTGTATTTGTAACTAATGAAGTCGGTTCTGGCATAGTTCCAGAAAATGCTCTTGCTAGAAAATATCGCGATTTAGCAGGACTTTGTAATCAACAAATCGCTAAAGCTTCCGCTGAAGTCTATCTCGTTGTTTCTGGTATTCCTGTAAAAATAAAATAATTTTTATATTTATATTTTATGTTTTTTCATCTATTATATAAATTATTCTCGTCAGTTCGTTTCTTTTGAATGAATAAAAATTTTTCATAAAGAAACGAACATATTATTTTAAAGGAGGTATTTTTTAGTGAATAATTTTTTATTGGGTCTACAATTTTTAACACGCATCACTATCAAGAAAAATCTTGATTGGTCTGAAAAAGCTTGTGGTGGCAGTGTTAAATTTTTCCCTTTAATTGGTGCAATTTTAGGTATAATATATGTTCTAGTGGGTTATGTGATATATTATTTATTGCCTAGTTTTAATATTTATCTATCAGCACATCTCATAGGTTTTATCCTTCTATTTTGCAATATCTTTTTGACAGGAGCACTTCACTGCGATGGCTTCACTGATACTATGGACGGTATTTTATCAGGAAGAAAACGCGAACGTATCTTAGAAATCATGAAGGATAGTCGCGTAGGTGCTCATGGTGCTACTTGTTTAATTCTAGTTTTGATTGGCAAATATAGTATGTTTACTGATTTAATGGTAAATCAAAATATTTATATTACTCATGCTCAATTTTTCAACAGCTTATTTGCTTTATTCTTAATGCCGATTATCGCTCGTTGTTGCATGAGTATCGCTGTAGTCTTATTCCCTTATGCTCGCAAAGAAGGTCTTGGTAAAGCTTTTCATGAATATTCTTCTAAAAAAAGTATGGCTTTTGCTCTTCTTTTCACGTTTATCATTTCATTACTTCTAGGCACTATTGGCGCTATTGCTCTTATCTTTACTATAATTATTATGTATTTGTTCAATCGCTATGTTGCAAATCTAATCGGAGGTTTAACAGGCGATGTATATGGTGCTACTGCAGAAATAGGTGAATTAGTAGTTCTATTTGTTTTTGTCTTAGCACAATCTTTTATATGATTTAATTTTCAAGTTAAAAATTAAGGAGGATTTTCTTTGACTAAGCTTATTTTAATTCGTCATGGTAGAACACTTTGGAATAGTTCTGGAAAATTTCAGGGACAATCTGATATTGAATTATCTCAGGAAGGAATTTCACAAGCTGAAAAACTAGCTGAAAATTTTCCTGTTACTCATATAGATAGAGTATATAGCAGTAATCTAAAACGAGCTTATATCACTGGAGAAATAATCGCTAAAAAATTTAATGTGCCAATCATCAAAGATAAACGCCTTTGTGAAGTTTCTTTCGGCTCTTGGGAAGGTTTAACTTATGATGAAATTCATGAAAAATGGCCTAATGAAATTGAAACTATGTTTTCTACTCCAGATGTTTTGACTATGCCTGAAGGAGAATCTTTTGCTCAAGTGCAAAAACGTGGCGTTGAAGCTCTATTAGATATTGTAAACAAACACCCTGATGAAACTATTGCCATCACTGCTCATGGTGGAATTTTACGCACTTTACTTGCTTATGCTTTGCATATGCCACTTCGCTATATTTGGACTTTAAGACAAGATAACACAGCTGTAAATATCGTTACTTTTTATGGCGATAAAATCAATGTTGAGTTATTAAATAGCACAGCACATCTTAGCCTTACACAATTGCCAAAATTAGGTCGTTTTTCTTAATTAACGAGGTTTATTATGACAAAAAAATATCTTATTTTACCTCAAAATGGTGGCGATAAATTTCGTCAGCTTCTTGCTTCTATGCCCGGAACAGCTCAAGAACAAAAAATCATGCAAGAAGCTACTATTAAACATGTAGAAATTGATGTAAATAACAATTCATGGGAAATCCTCATGCAAACTTACAATGGTATACCTGATGAATTATTAGCTAAAGCTTCATCATATATCTCGCAAAAATGCAATATTCCCACTGTAATTTTTTATCAAGATATTGTGGACTTGCCACAAGAAGTAGCCCGCCATTGGTCTATCATTGTTCAAAATGCAGCTAATGGTAACCCTACTTTATTTTCTATTTTAAACCAAGCTAGTCATAGCGTTGATGGTAATAAAATCATGATAGATTTCAAAGGCGACCATATTGAAGATATTTTACGCTCTCATAATATTGAAGAAACTATATCTCAAGCTGTTCAAGCTATGGTACATTGCCCTTGTCATGTTATCTGTCGCATTGATAGTCAACAACAATCTGCAATAAATAATACTTTAGCTGATTTTGACCCTGAATCTTATCTTCGTCAACTTCAACAACAAGCTAAAACACAAAACCATACAGTCAGCAAAAATAATACACCACCACCACCTGCTAATAATGCAGATAATTCTGCACCAAAATTCCGTCGCAAAAGTGAACGCAAATTAATGATTGATAACATTCCTGAAGAACATATTGAAATCACTAGCATTGATGGCGAAATGAAAAATATCGTTTTACGCGGTCGCATTTTCAATATCAATAATCGTGAATTCAATACAGGAACTAATCTTTTAACTTTTGACCTAGCAGATGAATCTGATGGTATTTCTTGTAAAGTATTCTTAAAAAATAAAGATGACTTTGAAGAAGTAATGTCTGCTCTAAAAAAAGCTGATATTGTCAAAATAAAAGGCTCTATCCGTTTTGACTCTTATCTCAATGATTATGTAATGATGCCACTTAATATCTGTTTGTCTGAATTACCAAAAAGAGAAGATAGAGCTATTGAAAAACGTGTAGAACTACACGCACATACACATATGAGCAATATGGACGCTGTTGTATCTGCAAAAGAATTAATATCTACTGCCGCTCGTTGGGGCTGGCCTGCTATCGCTATCACTGACCATGGTGTCGTTCAAGCCTTCCCAGAAGCGATGAAAGCTGCCAAAGATAATAAAATAAAAGTAATCTATGGTATTGAAGGCTATCTGACAGGCGATGATTATCAACAGCGCAGAGCTAATCACATCATCATGTTAGCCAAAAATTCTATTGGTCTTAGAAATATTTATCGAATGGTCTCCTTATCTCATTTGAAATATCTCTATAAATCAAGACCTAGATTACCGAAAAAAATCATCTCTGAATTGCGTGAAGGTGTAATCATCGGTTCGGCTTGTGAAGCAGGTGAATTAATCAGAGCTATTGTAAATAATGAAAGTGATGAAAAATTATTAGAAATAGCTAGTTTTTATGATTATCTTGAAATTCAACCAATCGGCAATAATGCCTTTTTAATCCGCAACGAAAATTTCCCTGATGTACAAACTGATGAAGATTTAATAAAAATCAATCTAAAAGTTGCTGAGCTTGCCAAAAAATTAAATAAAATGCTCATAGCGACTTGTGATGTTCATTTCTTAAATGCCAAAGATAGTATTTATCGTGCCATTTTAATGAAAGGCAAAGGTTTTGAAGATGCGGAAAAACAACCGCCATTATATCTTCGCACAACTGATGAAATGCTCAAAGAATTTAGCTATTTAGGCGAAGAATTAGCCTATGAAGCAGTCGTTACCAACCCACGCAAAATAGCAGATATGGTAGAAGTCTTCAAGCCTATTCCTGATGAATTATATTCACCGATGATACCAGGAGCTGACCAAGAAATTCACGATATGTCATATGCCAAAGCTCGTGAATTATACGGTGAAAATCTGCCTAAAGTAGTACAAGACCGCTTAGAATTAGAATTAAATTCCATCATTGGTCATGGTTTTGCCGTACTTTATTTAATCGCTCATAAACTCGTAAAAAAATCACTTGATGATGGCTATCTTGTTGGCTCTAGGGGTTCAGTTGGTTCTTCTTTTGTCGCTACTATGACGAATATAACAGAAGTAAATCCGCTACCACCACATTGGCGCTGTCCTCATTGTCGCCACAGTGAATTTATTGAAGATGGTACTTATGGTTGTGGTTTTGATATGCCAGATAAAGATTGTCCTCATTGCGGAACTAAAATGATTAAAGATGGTCATGATATTCCATTTGCTGTATTCATGGGATTTGACGGCGATAAAGTTCCTGATATTGACTTGAATTTCTCCGGTGATTATCAACCAGTAGCTCATAAATACACTGAAGAATTATTCGGCAAAGATAATGTTTTCCGTGCAGGAACTATCGCCACTGTAGCTGATAAAACTGCTTATGGTTATGTAAAAAAATTCTTTGACGAAAAAGGCATTAAAAAACGCGATGCTTATATCAACAGTCTTGTAAATGGTTGCACTGGTGTAAAACGCACCACAGGGCAACACCCTGGCGGTATCATGGTTATTCCTCGTAATATGGACGTACATCACTTCACACCAATTCAAAGACCTGCTGACGATACTACGACAAATACGATAACTACACATTTTGATTACCACTCTATCAGTAGCCGTCTAGTAAAATTAGATATACTTGGGCACGATGATCCTACAGTAATAAAAATGCTCGAAAATATAACTCATCGCGACCCTAGAACTATTCCTTTTGATGACCCAGCTACTATGAGTATTTTTTCGTCTACAGAAGCACTCGGTGTAACGCCAGAAGAACTCGGTGCTACATCTGGCACATTTGGTATTCCTGAATTTAGAACACCATTTACACGTCAAATGCTTGATGATACTAAGCCCAAAAAATTCAGTGATTTAGTGCGTATCAGTGGATTTTCTCATGGTACTAATGTGTGGCTTGAAAATGCTCAAGATTTAATCACTTCAGGAACTTGCACTGTTTCCGATGCGATTTCTTGTCGTGATGACATCATGATGCATTTAATTCACAGTGGTATTGACCCATTATTTTCCTTTAAAACTATGGAAAAAGTGCGTAAAGGTAAAGGGCTTAGCGAAGATGATATTAAAGTCATGAAAGATGGCGGTATCCCTCAATGGTATATTGATTCTTGTCTAAAAATAAAATATCTCTTTCCACGTGCCCATGCCACAGCTTATGTTATGATGGCATATCGCATAGCCTTTTGCAAAGTTCACTATCCACTTGCCTTTTATGCTGCTTATTTCTCCATTCGTGCTGCTGAATTTGATGCAGATATTATTTCTAAAGGTAAATTAGCTGTTCGCGATAAACTCGACGAAATCATTGAACTTGAAAAACAGAAAAAATTATCCGTAAAAGATAAAGGCTTCCAAGTAGTTTTAGAACTTGCTTGGGAAATGTATCTTCGTGGTTTTTCTGTAGAAAAAATAGACCTTTATAAATCAAATGCTGATAAATTCATCTTACATGAAAAATCTCTATTACCGCCATTTACTGCCCTTACTGGTATCAGTACTATGGCTGCAAACAATATCGTTCAAGCTCGCCTTGAAGGCGAATTCACTTCTATTGATGACCTCAAAAAACGTGCTAGTTTATCTACACCAATTGTTGAACGCTTGCGTGAACATGGTTGCTTAGATGGTCTACAAGAAAGTGACCAAATTTCCTTATTCAGTTAAAAATCAAAAATTAAATAAAAACTCATCAGAAAGGATTTATCATGAAACGAACACTTTCACTTTCCCAAAATATTTTAGTTGGGTCTATGCTATTTGGTATGTTCTTTGGTGCAGGAAATTTAATATTTCCTGTACATCTAGGACAAGAAGCCGGCAGTAATATTTTTCTAGCTAATATCGGCTTTATGCTCACTGCTATCGGTCTTCCATTTTTAGGTATTGTCGCTATGGGTATTTCTCGTAGTGAAGGTCTTTTTGATTTAGCTAGTCGCATTAATAAACCTTATGCTCATTTTGTTACTGTACTTTTATATCTCACAATTGGGCCTGCTTTTGCAATTCCACGTACAGCAGCAGTTTCTTATGAAATAGGTTTATCTAGCCATGTTGATGCTTCCATGCAAACAATTTATTTAGCAATTTTTTCACTTATTTTCTTTGTTTTAGCATTAGCATTTGCTTTAAAACCAGGTAAAATTCTCACATGGATTGGTAAGATTTTAAATCCACTCTTTTTAGTATTTATTGCAATTTTAATGGTAACTGCTTTAATCAATCCAATGGGTTCACCTGATGCTATGCCTGTACAGGAAGCGTATCAACAAGAAGCTTTCTTCAAAGGTTTCACTGAAGGCTACAACACTATGGACGCTTTAGCTTCTCTTGCTTTTGGTATCATCGTTATTCATACATTGCACAATCTAGGATTAAAAAATCCAAAAGATGTAGCTTATGGTACATTAAAAGCAGGTATCGTTGTTTTAATTCTCATGGGCATTATCTACAGTTTCTTAGCTTATATTGGTGCTTGCAGTCTAGGACAATTTGCTTTATCTGCTAATGGTGGTATTGCTCTTGCTCAAATTTCCACTTATTATTTTGGTTCATTTGGTCATATTCTTTTAGCTCTTACTGTTACTATAGCTTGCCTAAAAACTTCCATCGGTCTTATCACTGCTTGTTCCACTACATTTAGTGAATTATATCCTAACTCTTTTAGCTACAGAACATATGCTTTTATCTTCACTATTGTTTCTTTCTTAATCGCTAACGTTGGTTTAACTAGTATCATTTTCTTAGCTATTCCAATTCTCATGTTATTATATCCATTAGCTATAACACTTATCATCTTAGCGTTTATCAGTGCAATTTTTGGCTATCACCGTTATGTATATTCTGTAACTACACTTTTCACTTTATTTGCAGCTATTGGTGATATGTTAAATGCCCTACCTTTTGGACTAAATAACACAGCTACTATCAGCGCTATTATTGAAGTATATAAAAATATTTTGCCATTTTTTGATATGGGCATGGGCTGGATTGTCCCTTCCATCATCGGTCTTGTCATTGGCGTTATTATTTCTTTTATTAAAAAAGATTAAAAAAATGCGGTAACACTTATTTGTGTTACCGCTTTTCTTATTTTTTAGGATAAACGCCTATTGTCAATTCATTTAATTTTGGATATCTCGTATTGCCAAGCTTTCTAAATATTATAGCTACAATTAAAGTAAACAATACTACTAATACATAAAAAATCATAGAATTAACAGCTGTCATAACTATATTAAATTTTGCCATAAATAAAGCTAAATAAGTGATTGCCACAGGATGGGCTAAATATACAAAATATGAATGTCTACCTAATAGAGAAAATAAACTAGTTCCTATCTTAGCTAAAAATCCATATTGAAATTCTGCAAATAAATATAAGCTAGCACCTAAAGTATAAACAAGACCAGCTGGAGATAATTGATGAGCTGTATTTATCGCTCCTTCTGGAGAATAACCATTGTAGTAAATACAATAATAATAATATGCTAATAACCCAATCAAGCTTATAAAACCAAAAGCTCTTAATTTATTCAAATTATCTCTCATGAAAATTTTAAATTCATCATAATGTACAGATACATATCCACCTAATAAAAAGATAAATACATAATGTATTACCCAATAATTTAAACGATACATAAAAATAGCTTTAACTATTTTATTTTGAATACCATATGGGTTCATCAAAAAGCTTGAATAATAATCTACTGCCATTTGAAAAACAAATAAAACTACTAATAATACAATATTTAATCTTTTTACAATAAAAATCCACAGTGGCATTAAAGCATAAAACCAAACCAATAATATCATGAAATACAACTGATAACATGCTAAACCAAAAAATAAAATGCCAATCAAATTCAATGGATGAAGTAAATACAACGTTTGATTTGTTATTGTATAATGCAAAATATAAAAAATAGACCATACAAGATAAGGGATTAACACTGTTTTAAATCTACGCTTCATAAAATTTTTATAATTAAATTTTTCCTGTAAATCTAAATTATAAAATAAGCCAAAAGCAGAGATAAAGAAAAAAATAGGTACTGAAAATCTTGTTACAATTTCATACAAAGCCAATAATTGTAAATTAGGAGTGGGATTATTCATCAAGTATTGTGAACCCACATGTATACCAACTACGCCTAGCATGGATATTCCACGCATATATTCAATAGCTGGCACTCTCTCTTTTTTTATACTCACATGAATACCTCTTTTATTATTTATTTTTATTCATCATAGCAAATCCATCTTCAAAATACAATAACTACTACATAATACACTAATAAAGCAGGATATTTAACCATACGTATTGAATAGTATAGATAAAGTCCCTAAAATGTAAATACGAAAAATTTTTAAATAAAATAAAAAAATAAAGCAGGATTTTTATAATTATGTGTAGAATGTATTTACGTTATGGCAAAAATCATCTATAATTAAATAGTTTTATTGAAAGGTGAGTTTATATGCGTACACAAAACTTGCACGATGATTTTGTTGAACAAGTACGTTCTTCTTCAGATATCTTATCTGTCATCTCAAGTTACGTTCATCTCAAAAAACGAGGTAATCGCTATTGGGGTTGTTGCCCCTTTCACAATGAAAAAACACCTTCATTTTCCGTAGTTCCCCAACAGGGATTTTTTTATTGCTTTGGTTGTCATGCTGGTGGTAATCTATTTAAATTTATATCTCTTATAGAGAATATTTCTTATTATGAAGCCATAAAACTACAAGCCCAAAGATTGAATATCCCTATACCGACTACGAAAAAAAGTGCTGACGAACTCAAACAAGAACAACAAAAAGATTCATTGTTTAAAATACATGAACTGGCGGGTTCTTTTTTTCATAATTGTTTAACTCGTACCTCTCTTGGAGAAGCTGGTAGAGCATACTTTTCTTCTCGCCAAATAAATTCAGATATAATTACGAAATTTAAACTTGGCTTTGCTCCTAACCTTTGGGATAAACTATTTACCTCTTTTACTAAACGAGGCATTACTAAAGAGTTACTTGCTAAAGCAGGTCTAATCACTATAAAAGATTCTGGTAAAGTCTATGACCGTTTTCGCAATCGCATCATCATTCCTATCATGAATGAACATGGTCAAATCTGTGGCTTTGGTGGCAGAATTATCAATCCAAATGATTCTCCCAAATATTTAAATTCACCAGAAACACTTATTTTCAATAAAAGACATTTGCTATTTGGTTTAGATCATGCACAAAAATCAATAAAAGAAAATAACTTCAGTATTGTTGTTGAAGGTTATATGGATGCTATCGCATTACATAGTCATAATATTACTAATGCTGTAGCGTCATTGGGTACTGCATTTACTGCTCAACAATGTAGAAAAATTCTTCGCTATTCACCAAATATCTATTTTTGCTATGATAGTGACAATGCTGGGCAAGCTGCTACTATGCGAGCTTTAGCTATCGCTAGCAGTAATGGTGCTAATGTTAAAGTAATCACCATTCCTGATGGCAAAGACCCAGATGAATTTTTACGCCATCATGGTAGCAAAGAATTTTATGCATTAATTGATAAAGCTCTTCCGCTAATGGAATATCAATTGCAATATGTATTAAAATCAACAGACCGCAATACTTTAGAAGGAAAGCTTTTAGCAGTAAACCAATTAATGCCACTTTTAGCTAATATTACAAACACTGTCGAACGCAATGAATATATTATTCGTATATCAAATGTTTTGGGTATAGATGAAGGCGTTATTCGCAGTGATTTGCAACGACAAAATTCGCAAAGAAATTTTAATGCATATGATGTCTCTACAGATAATCTTCCTGGAATAAATTCACGCAAAGCATTCTCTGAAAAAAAAGATGCTTTGACCATGGCAGGAAGATGTATCATCAAAAAAATTTGGCATGAAGCTAGTATTTTAGATTATGTTCTAAATCTTATACCAGCTGAAGAATTTCCCAATAAAACTCATGGAGAAATTCTAAAATATTTAGCAAGTACACTTGCTAATAATCAGCCTTTTACAGATATTGATGCTGCTGAGAAACTAAGTGATACCGCTTATAGTGAACTTTCACATTGTTTAGTTGAAGAATTTACAACTGATGATGACATTCAACTCACTGAAGATTGTCTAAAACTTTTACGTCGTTATTATCTAAATAGTAATTATGAAAAACATCGCCTTTTAGCAGATGAATTACAACGAAATGGCGACAGTAGATTTTTAGAAGAATTAAAAATTAGTCAACAAATACGAATGGAAATGGATAATTTATCCTCGTAGAGCTCCTATAAATCTGGAGACATAAGCCCTATACCTATAATAAATTAAGAGGAGGCATGTAATAATGGCTCAATCCAAAAAAAATGCAAAAGCCGTTAAAGATACTAATGCAGCAGCTGCTGCCAGCTTAGACGCAATCAGTAAGTTATTAGATAAAGGTAAAAAAACTGGCGTTTTAACTTACAATGAAATTATGGAATCCCTTCAATCAGTTGACATGTCACCAGATGAAATAGACGAATTATACGATACATTCACCAAACGTGGCATTGACATCATTGATAATGGTAATGATATAGGACCAGATGATGATTCTAATCTCAAAGATGATGAAGATGATATTGACCTTAGCATTCCTGAAGGTATAAATATCGATGACCCTGTTAGAATGTATCTTAAAGAAATTGGTCGTGTTCCATTATTATCTGCTGATGAAGAAATAAAATTAGCAAAACGCATGGAAGATGGGGATCTTGAAGCTCAAAAACGCCTAGCAGAAGCAAACTTACGTCTTGTTGTAAGTATTGCTAAACGTTATGTTGGTCGTGGCATGCTCTTTTTGGACTTAATCCAAGAAGGTAACTTAGGCTTAATAAAAGCTGTTGAAAAATTCGATTACAATAAAGGCTACAAATTTAGTACTTATGCTACATGGTGGATTCGTCAAGCCATTACTCGTGCTATTGCCGACCAAGCTCGTACTATTCGTATTCCTGTCCACATGGTTGAAACCATCAATAAATTAATTCGCGTATCTCGTCAACTTCTCCAATCCTTAGGACGTGAACCAAGCCCTGAAGAAATAGCAAAAGAAATGGACGTAAGTGTAGATCGTGTACGTGAAATCATGAAAATAGCTCAAGAACCAGTATCTTTGGAAACACCTATCGGTGAAGAAGAAGATTCTCATCTTGGAGATTTCATTGAAGACCATGATGCACCAGCTCCTGCTGAAGCAGCATCTTTTGTACTTTTAAAAGAACAATTAGAAGATGTTCTTGATACTTTAACTGAACGTGAAGAAAAAGTTCTTCGCCTTCGCTTTGGTTTAGATGATGGTCGTGCTCGTACTTTGGAAGAAGTAGGTCAAAATTTTGGTGTAACACGTGAACGTATTCGCCAAATTGAAGCAAAAGCACTTCGCAAACTTCGTCATCCTAGCCGTAGTAAAAAATTAAAAGATTTCTTAGAATAAGCTTTGTTTAAAGCCTATTTATTGCTTATATAAATAGGCTTTATAAATTTTTTAAAAAGTTTATAAAAAAAGTGTTGACAATATAGTTAATAATGTATTATAATAATTTCCGTTGGTGATGAGACATTCCTCGATAGCTCAGTTGGTAGAGCAATCGGCTGTTAACCGATCGG
>UMIM01050299.1_pt1 | contig 12131 bp, 7 predicted proteins | sample 1965831 | NCBI WGS metagenome assembly UMIM01 (sample SAMEA4836125, study PRJEB28245) | human gut metagenome | biome: gut microbiome; material: fecal sample | place: Denmark | collected 2008 | reverse complement strand
GAAGCAGGGAGGTGCAGATGTAATGAGCAAAGAAAAAGTTGTCAGAAAGCCCGTGGAGAAAATCAAACCCGGACAGATCGTATTATTTGTAGTTACCATTCTGCTGGCGATCCTGTTTCTGTATCCGGTATTCTTCGCACTGATTTCCGCATTCAAGAGTAACGGTGATATCCTGAAGAACCCGATTGCATTACCGACCTTCTTTTATACACAGAACTTTAAGGATCTGTTTGCACAGTCCGATTTCGCTACGGCAATCCTTCATTCCGTGTTCCTGACTGTGGTATCGGAAGTATTGATCGTATGTATCGTACCTATGGCGGCATACGGGATTGAGAGAAGAAAAAGTAAGACAACGTCCCTGATCTACACCTATTTCCTGGCAGGTATGATGATTCCTTTTCATCTGTACATGTTTCCTCTGTTCAAGGAGATGAAGGTTTTTCATATCTTCGGTAATATGGTGGGACCTATCGTATGTTACATTTCCGGATCTATTGCCTTCGGTACCCTGTTATATTGCAGTTTCCTGAAAGGCATCCCTCTGGAGATCGAGGAAGCGGCACAGATTGACGGATGTACTCCGTTCCAGACCTTCTGGAAGGTTACCTTCCCTCTTCTCGGACCCTGTACAGGATCCATGGTGATCCTGAACGGTCTGGGAATCTGGAATGATTACCTGATGCCTTACCTGGCACTTCCCAGCGGCAAAGCGAAGACCATTACCGTTGAGATCGCATCCTTCGTAGGACAGTATACTGCCAGATGGGATATCGTATTTGCAGGAACCGTAATCTCCATCGTGCCTGCGCTGATCATCTTCTGTATGTTCCAGAAATACTTCGTAAAGGGAATTACCGCAGGAGCAGCCAAGGGTTAAGCAAGTTGCGGAATGCATTGAAATTTGTTATTCTATAACTATGCAGAATCATATGTCAGGATTCTGCATAGTTATTTTGTTACTATTCAGAGCCATGCAAAACTGCGTTCTGCGAATGGGGTTCTGAATAGTTACGTTATTTTTTATGATGCAGGGTTTGCGGTAGTATGGTAACGCTTCATTACCGGGACAACCTGGTCAGGAAGGAAACAACGAGAGGGGTAACTTTATTGAAACATTTTAATCTTTATCACAAATTTGCCCTGACAATGATATTGCTGGGGCTTTTGCCGATGCTCCTTCTGGCAACTTTTATTGCAAATAAAATGATCAGAGATTACTCCAGGGCATTAAGTGCGCAATATGACCAGGCCTCGGAATATGTATTGTCCAGTATGGAATCAGTATTTGATAATTATAATACGATATCCAAAATGCCTTATTTTTATAATATGGGTGTGGGAAATGGTGCAGACAGCTATTTGTCCTTCGATCATTTCCGTAAGATTCTCACAGGTGAGGAGTATGAAGCGGAATCCATGGAGACGGACAGACAACGGGATATGCAGGGATTTCTGCAGTATCTTCAAAGTGTGGACAACTACATTAACAGTGTTCATGTCCTTGCTGATCAGGAGAATGGGCAGAAGCTTTCTTTTCACTACAGTGTATATAATTCCTTTTTCTCCAATGAAGAGAAATTCGAAGAACTGGTGTCCTATGAAGGACTGGACAGGGAAAACAAGAATCTGATACTGATACCGCCCCATACAACAGCCTATTATTATGGCGAGCCGGAGCAGGTATTTACCATAGCCAGGAATTATTTTGACCTGCGGGGACCGGTAGGACATACTCCGTATGTAGCTACGATTTTTATAGATGTAGATTTAAAGCGGATAGAAAAAATATTTCAGAGTGTTGATTTTGTCAGTAATGAGCAGATTTATGTAGTAGATGAGGACGGGAAATGTTTTTACAGCAATGACGAAGAAGTCATCGGAAGTAATCTGACACAAAAATTACAGGAAATCCAGAAGGATAAGAACTGGTTCGTAGTCTCTTCAGATGGGAAAAAATACGGGCTGTCGGTATATATCTGTATGGATGCAGGAGTTGCATTTTCAAATATACGTAACATGCAGAGGTTGATGTACGGTTGTATCTTTCTTTCCATCCTGTTGTTGTTTGCGGGTTCCTTCTATTTTTCCGCCAGACTGACAAAACCTATGCAGCGTCTGGTGAATCAGATGAAGAAAGTGGGAAAGGGTAATTTCGATATCGAGATCCCGGTACAGAGCTCGGATGAGATTGGGACACTGGCGGAAAGTTTTAATGAGATGAGTCGGGAACTGAAAAAGTATATCAACCAGTCCTATCTGGCACAGATCCGGCAGAACGAAGCGGAACTAACGGCATTGAAGTCTCAGATCTATCCCCATTTTCTGTATAATACGCTGGAGATCATACGAATGACGGCGCTGGAAGATGAGGAGAAGAGCAAGGTTCCCGAAATGATCGAGGCGCTGTCGCAGCAGATTCATTATATCATCGGACCGATGCAGGATCTCGTACCGTTAGAGCAGGAGATCGATATTGTCCGGAAATATGTGTATCTGTTGAACTGCAGGATCAGCGGTAAAGTGAAGCTGATGGTAAACGCCCAGGGAGCTTCCATGATCCAGGTGCCCAAATTGATTCTCCAGCCTTTGGTGGAAAATGCGTACGTGCACGGTATTAAGCCAAAACAGGGAAGCGGAAGTATTATGATCGAGGCCCACAGGAAGGAGGATACGCTGGAGATTTCAGTGATGGATAACGGTGTTGGCATGGATCAGGACAGCATCGATAAGATTCTTCAGCTGTTACAAGGGGATGCTCCCGGTATCAAGAACCAGTATAACTGGCAGAGCATTGGACTGAAAAATGTTCATGACCGTATCCGCTATCTGTACGGCGAAGAATATGGAATTCAGATTACCAGTACGGTCGGGGTAGGTACCATGATCAGCGTGATATTGCCCTGGAATACTGAGGAGAAGGGAGAGAATCCGGATGATAAAGATGATATTGGCGGATGATGAACCGGTAATCACCAGAGGAATCCGGAAACTCATCGACTGGGAACAACTGGGAATTCAGATCATAGGGGAATATGAGGACGGGAAAAGTGCATTTGCGGCAATCCTGCGGGACCAGCCGGAGATTGCCCTGTTAGATATCTCCATGCCCGGAATGAGCGGCGTGGATATTATCCGGGAATGTCATGGCTTGCAATGCAAGACACACATCATTTTTATCAGTGGATTTCAGGAATTCGAGTACGCGAAAGCAGCACTGGATTACGGAGCAACGGATTATCTGTTGAAACCGGTGATACGGGAAGAACTGTTGAAAGCTATTGAAAAATGTGTGAAAACACCGGAGCAGCCGGGCGTAACATATAAAGGCAATATAGATTTTTCCGGGGATGCGGGAGAGCAGGAACAGATATATGTGCCGGTTTGTGTCTACCCGATGTTCCGGCGCAGTGAGAATGAACAGATCCGGCATCTGATCCACTTTTCTTTGCTGAGCTTTCTGGAGGAATATTTTGAGGAGAATAAGGACGGTATTGTGTTCCAGAAGGAGAACCGGATTGTAGTCGTTCTGCAAACGAACGGTTCCTTGAACGTGTCGGAGAAGCTGGAACAGATCAAGGAGGGTGCAGAGAATGCCACAGGGTATCAGATCCTGCTGATCTGCGGTGATGAGATCCATTCCATGCAGGAAATTCCGGAGATGTTCCAAAAATGTGTGGAAAAAGAAGGCTATCTGTTTTTCGCAGATCAGATGAAATACGCTGTGATTTCATGGAAGGAGACTCCTTTTCCCGGCAGAACGGAATTGCAGAGTACGGAAGAGGTGAAAAGTACAATTGCAGAGGGGATTCTGTCACATCAGCAGGAACTGATCCGGGACGGAATGACCCGTTACCGTCAGATGGTATGTCGACTGTCTAACGGGAGAAAAGAGGACGCTCTGTTCTATTATTGTACATTGATCCAGTCATTGGAAGAAATTCTCAGTGGAAAGGGTGCAAAAGTGTCATTTCCGAAGCATCGGGAATTGCTGGAAAAGGGGAGAAGCTGTGTCAGCTTTTCCGAGATGGAACAGATATTTATGGATGTGATTGATAATGCCTATAATGGGCTTGGGGAATCAGTGACCCAGAATGATAAGAAGGATATCAATAAGGCGCTGGAGTATATCGAGCTCCACTATGCAGAGAGCTTGTCATTGAATGTCCTCGCCGAAGAAGTACATATGAATCCCTATTACTTTAGCAGCTTTTTCAAAAAAAGCACAGGCAAAAATTTCAAGGACTATGTCAATCAGATCCGCCTGAAACATGCAGTCACACTGCTTCTGGACACTGACAAAAAAGTCTACGAGATTGCCATGAATGTAGGCTTTGGCGATGCCAGAGCATTTAACGATGCCTTCCAGAAGGCCTACGGGGAGACACCGGCAGGGTATCGGAAGAGATTGCGGAAGTGAAAATAGTAGTTGTGGCAATCGTTTTCGTAAGATATAATATATTTCGGGAGAGAATTTCGGAGAAGGTCTTATAGAAAGGATAAGACCTTATGCATAATACACTGAAAAGAGCTGTAATAGCGACAAATCAAAAGGCACAATATGATGCTAAAGTCAAGAATCTGCTGGGACATAAGATTATACTGGCACACATACTGACCAGAACGGTAGATGAATTCAAGGGGATGAATCCCAGAGAGGTGGTTCCCTATATAGAAGGAACACCTTATATCAGCAAGGTGCCGATAGAACCGGGGATGACCAACCATGAACAAAAAGGGCAGCAGATTACCGGTCTGAATACAGAAAACGCGGAGATAAACGAAGGACTGATAAGATTTGATATTATTTTTTATGTCCGGTTGCCATCTGAAGATGACAAGACTGCCGGATTGACTCAAATTATCATAAATGTGGAAGCACAGAAAGATGAACCGACGAGTTATGAGATTTTAAACCGCGCGATATTCTATGCGAGCCGTCTGATATCATCCCAAAAGGAGCGGGATTTTGTAAAATCCGGTTATGATGATATTAAACGAGTTTATTCTATTTGGATATGTATGAATATGGGACAGAACAGTATGAACCATATTCATTTTGTGAATGATGCTGTAATCGGAAATCATGAATGGGAAGGAAAAATTGATCTGATCAATATTATAATGATTGGGATTGCAAAGGAACTTCCGGGACAGGACGAGAGATATGAACTGCACCGTCTTCTGGGAGCACTGCTGTCGCAGGAACTGACAGTAGATGAGAAAATGACGATTATGGAAACAGAGTATGATATTGAGATGGAAGAGAATCTGCGAAGGGATGTGAATACAATGTGTAACCTGAGTGAGGGAATCGAAGAAAAGGGAATTGCAATCGGTGAAGCGAGAGCAGAAGCAGCGATGATAGCCCGGATGCATAAAAACGGAATGCAACCGGAGCAGATTGCGGCGGTCACAGAGAAAAGCATTGAGGAAGTAAGGAAAATCATAGCTGATTGTGAGAATGGATAAAGCAAAAGTGATACAGGAATGGCAGATCGCTGCTGTTCCTGTTTTTTTCTCAAATTCTTTCTTTTAACTTTATTGCAGTGATGCGATTGAGTGTATATAATAGAATCGTTATGTAATGCAGTACTTTAGAGAAGGAATAAATCACAATGGATACCATCAGAGGTAAATTTTTTAAGCAGCATTTACTCTCAGACCAGTTTCTGGATCTGATCGAGAAGAATAAGCGCCCCATGGACGAGCTGATGTCTTATTATCAGTGTGCCATCATGGAGGTGGAGACGAAATTTAAAGTATTGAATCAGGAGTATTCCCTCGAATATGACCGTAATCCCATTGAGGGCATCAAGACCCGGGTGAAGTCCTATGACAGCATCCTAAGGAAGATCCGCCGGAAAAATATTCCCATGACGCTGGAGGGCATTGAGGAGAATATCCGTGATATCGCCGGTGTCCGGGTCATCTGCTCTTTTCCGGATGATATATACGAGCTGGCAGAGAGCTTTTTACGACAGGATGACATTACCCTGATCGAGCGCAAGGATTATATAAAGAATCCCAAGGAGAGCGGTTACCGCAGCCTTCATCTGATCGTGCAGGTGCCGATCTTTTTGCAGAACACGAAGAAGCTGGTCTATGTGGAGGTGCAGTTTCGTACGATAGCCATGGACTTCTGGGCGAGCCTGGAGCACAAGCTGCAGTATAAGAAAAACATTCCGGAAAGTCAGGCGAAGTTTTTAAAGGATGAGCTGTATGACTGTGCACAGCAAAGTGCGGCGCTGGATAATCGGATGCAGAATATCCGGAATGTCATTGCGGAGAGTGAGACTGCAGAAGAGGAGAAACAGGATTTCCTGCCGATCTTTTTGCGGGAAAACAAAGGGTAATTACGTAGCCTGAAGGTATGTAGATGATGGAAAGGCGAGAAGAATTGTATGAAGATCAGAGATATTTTGAATAAAGATACAGCAACGATTTCTTTTGAGGTATTTCCTCCGAAGAAGAGCACGGATTTCGGAAATGTGGAGGCAGCAGCACTGGGGATCGCGGCATTGCAGCCTGCTTATATGAGCGTGACTTATGGCGCCGGCGGCAGTACCAAGGGACATACCATTGCTTTGGCAGGAGAGATTCAGAAGCAGTACAATGTGCCTACTGTGGCGCATCTGACCTGTGTCTGCGCTGACAGGAGCAGTATCGGCGCAGCTCTTACAGAAATGCAGGCAGCAGGGATTGAGAATATTCTGGCTTTGAGAGGAGATATTCCCAAGGATTTCGACGGAGAAGTATTTACAGATTTTACCCATGCATCGGATCTGGTGCGCTTTATTAAGGAAAACGGAGATTTCTGCGTGGGTGGCGCCTGCTACCCGGAGGTGCATCCCGATTCCGTTAACAAGAATGCGGATATTCAGGGACTGAAGGCAAAGGTGGATGCCGGATGTGAGTATCTGACGACCCAGATGTTCTTCGACAACAATATCTTCTTCAACTTTATGTACCGTGTCCGGGAGGCAGGGATTACAGTGCCCATCGTTCCCGGCATCATGCCCATTACCCGTGGCGTGCAGGTGAAGAATGCCGTAAAACTGTCCGGCTGTAATGTGCCGGAGCGCTTCAAAAATATCGTAGACCGTTTCGGTGATAACCCGGAAGCCATGAAACAGGCGGGCATTGCCTATGCCACTGATCAGATCATCGACTTGCTGGCGAACGGTGTAAAACATATCCATGTCTATTCCATGAATAAACCGGATGTGGCGGCAGGGATTCAGCGGAATCTGTCGGAGATTTTGAAGGCCTGAGATTATGATTTAATGAGCGCAAGTGAGCCAATACAAATACATTGACAGGCAAAAAAGATGTACTATTATCTAAACTAGAGGATAGTACATCTTTTTATGTAGTGCTGCGGAAAGAGGCAGGATTTGTCAATGCGGAAAAATGTGTGGAAGAGGAGCAGGAGAAGATGAAACAGATATCTGAGGCAGTGAAAAAGGATCAGATCCTGTATTATTTCAAAACCCAGTGGCCGGTGCTGCTGGCAGTCACGTTCTCCGGACTGATCTATAACCTCGGACTGCTGGCAGGACCGTGGTTCGAGGGTCGGATGACGGGATGCCTGGTGGACATTCTGGGTGGGAAAGCAGGATACCAAGATATGCTGGTGCTGGTGACCGCATATGTGATGTCTATTGCCATCGTGCAGATCTCCCGTTATATCAAACGTTTTTATGTCAGACGATTTGCTAATAATGTAAATCGTGACATGAAAGAGATCCTGTACCGCAGCCTGGTGCACAGAAGCCGTGCCGAACTGGAAGAAGAGGGTGCTGGAAATGTCATGACCAAGGCAATCCTGGATGTGGATGACTGCGCGGAGGGGATGAGGAAATTTACCACAGAGATCTTCGATACCGGTGTGGCACTGGCAGCATATGTGGGAATGTTGTTATTCTATGACTGGCGGCTGGCAATCTTAGGTATGCTGTTTTTACCGGTATCTTATGTGTTGGCGGAGAAGATGAAGCGTAACGTGCAACGCACCGGAGCTGCTTATAAGGAAAAGTCCGGAGATTTAAGTGCCGCAACACTGGACAGAGCCACTAACGCTATCACTTACCGTGTCTATGGCAGAGAAAAAGAGCGCAGACAGGCCTATGAAGCGAACCTTACCGATTATGAGACATCTGCTGTGAAGGCCAATATCTGGAGTACTGCGTTCCCCCCGCTGTACCGGATCATCTCCATGACAGGCGTACTGTTTATCCTGTATTTCGGCAGCAGAAATGTGCTGGGAACCGGCTGGAAAATATGGGATGTGGCAGCCTTTACCACGTTTTTATCCTGTTTTTTGAAGTTAGCCGTGAAATCTTCTCATGCCGCGAAATTATTCAATGCGGTACATAAAGCCCAGGTTTCCTGGAAGCGTATCAAGCCACTGATGAAGGAAACCACTTATGAGGACGATAGCCTGGTACAGGAGCCGGGAACGCTGGAAGTATCGGATGTAAGCTTCGCTTATCCCGGCGGAGAGAAGATCTATGAGGACTTCAATCTGTCAGCCACTCCGGGACAGATCATTGGTGTCACCGGCGCAGTGGCGTGTGGTAAATCCACATTGGGAAAGACCTTCCTCTGTGAATACCCTTACGAAGGAAGGATCTGTTTCCACGGCAAAGAATTATCCGGGATGACCAAGGCAGAGCAAAACGGCATGGTGGGATATTTAGGACATGATCCGGAGCTGTTCAATGACAGTGTCCGTAACAATATACTGCTGGGCGATGATGACGATGCGGAGAAGTATCTGAAGGCAGTCTGTTTCGACGGTGAAGTGGCAGAGATGGAAGAGGGTATGGACACCATTGTGGGAAATGGCGGCGTCCGGCTCTCCGGTGGACAGGCACAGCGGCTGGCATTGGCGAGAACCCTGTGCCATAAGCGTCCGGTCCTGATCCTGGACGACCCGTTTTCTGCACTGGATCGCAAGACGGAGGAAGAGGTTTTTGCCAATCTACGGAAGTTTACAGCGGACAGCATCGTGATCCTTTTGTCCCACAGACTCTATATATTCCCCCAAATGGATCAGGTGCTGTGGATGGAGGATGGAAAAGTGACCGCAGGAACCCACGAACAGATCCTTGAAAAGTTCCCGGAGTATGCGAGACTGTATGAAGCACAGGCGGATGGCGCTGATGCACACAGTACGCAGGAGGGAGGTCCGGATCATGCAGAAAAATAAACAGATGCAGAAAAATAAGAGACAGAATGTGAAAAATGTCCGCAGCGTGATCCGGCAGACTGTGACAGGCTATGCAGGGTTGTCACTGGGAATCGTGCTGGCAGTCGCAGGTGCCATTGTAACCGCGCTTTTGCCGCCCTGGATCCTGGGAAGTATCGTGGATACGATCACCGCAGGAAACGCAGTTCCGGTTGCATTGGTGATACTGTATTTTGCTTTTACGGTGCTCACCGGGCTGACCGAAAGCCTTCGGGAAGGTCTGCTGACGGTCTTCGGTCAGAAGATCACCCACGCACTGCGGAGCAGCATGATAGAGAAATACACGAACCTGACGGCAGGGGAACTGACGAAACAGGAGCCCGGTACTATCGTATCCCGGTTCGTAGGAGATGTGGATACGGTGGAGAACCTGTTTACCTCCGGAATCATCAGCATGTTCGCCGATGCCTGTAAGATTATAAGTATCCTGGTGGTGATCTGGTTAAAAAACAGAGGACTGGCGATCGTACTTTTGATCCTTCTGCCATTTCTGTATTGGTTCACCCGGACGGTGCAGAAAAACATGCTGAAAGCCCAGATCGAGAACCGTCGTGCTGTGGGCAGAGCCTCCGGACATGTGCCGGAGACGCTGCACAATATCCGCACCATTCATACGCTGGGAAAAGAGCGCTACATGGAGCAGCGGTATGATGAATATATTGCGGAGAGTTATCGCGCGGTAGATCGCACGAATTTCTATGATGCTATTTATTCCCCGGTGATCCTGATCCTGAATGCTATCGTGGTGGCGGTTGTGATGCTGTTTTCTGCCTCCGGTAATGCAAAGGTGCTGACACTGTTCGGCATGTCTGCAGGTACAGCGGTAGCGGTAATTAACTATATCTCCCAGATCTTTACCCCAGTGGAGAGTCTGGGAATGGAGATTCAGACCATACAGTCCGCCATTGCGGGCGTGCACCGGATCAATGAATTCTATGCGCTGGAGGAATTGCCGGAGAGAGTACGGAATTTGGAGACTCCGGTGGTCACAGAGGAAGAGACGCCGTTTGTGGAACTGCAAAACGTGACCTTTACTTATGAGGATGACAGCCGTAAAATCCTGCATCACTTAAGCTTCAAAGTGTATCCCGGAGAACAGGTGACACTGTCCGGAAGAACCGGAGCAGGGAAGAGTACGGTCTTCAAACTGTTGTTGGGACTCTATCAGCCGGGAGAGGGTAAAGTGCTGATTCAGGGAAGAGATGCTTTTCAGATTCCGGAAAATGAAAAACGCAGCCTGTACGGCTATGTGGAGCAGACTTTTCACAGAGTACCCGGTACCGTGAAGGATCAGATCACGCTGTATGACGATTCTTTTACTATGGAAGAGGTACGGGAGGCTGCAAGAATTGCGGGACTGGATGCAACGATAGAACAGCTGGAAAAAGGCTATGACACGCTCTGTACTTCGGAGATCTTCTCGCAGGGGCAGTGGCAGCTGTTATCCATTGCCAGAGCCGCCGTGGCGAAGCCGAAGCTCCTTCTGCTGGATGAGATTACGGCAAATCTGGATGCCCAGACTGAGGAAGAGGTGCTGCAGGCACTGAAGAGGGCTTCCGAAGGACGTACCGTAATCTCGATTTCGCATAGAGTGAACGCGGAGACAGGACGGATCATTACATTTTAATCCATCCAAATGCATTTGCCACGGAGCTTAATAAAATAATCGCAGCAAATACCGGGCAGAGATACTTGATCATGAAATTGAATATCTTTTTGCGGCGGAAAGCGGCTTCTCCGTGCATGACTTCTTCTTCCACAGCCTTTACTCCGATGACGCGGGATACCAGCAGACAGATGGTGATGGCAGCGATAGGCATCATTACGGAGTTGGTCAGGAAATCGAAGAAATCAAGGAACTGCATGCCGATGATTTTCACAGCACCGAGCGGTCCGTAACCCAGTGAGGATAACGTTCCCAGTGCCAGCATGATCACACCCATGATCACGGTAGATTTTTTACGACCCCAGCCAAGCTCGTCCTCGAAAGTAGACACAGCACTTTCGGTAAGTGCAATGGAGCTGGTCATGGCTGCAAACAGTACCAGTACGAAGAACATAATACCTACGAAGGTGCCCATTCCCATGCTGTCGAAGACTTTGGGAAGTGTGATGAACATCAGGGAAGGACCTGCCTGTAAGGTATCGGGATCTCCACCGGAGAATGCGAACACGGCGGGAATGATCATCAGACCTGCCATGATAGCGATGGCGGTATCAAAGATCTCCACATTTTTCGTGGAGCCTTCAATGGAGACATCTTTTTTCATATAAGAGCCGAAGGTAATGAGAATACCCATGGCAATGGACAGAGAGTAGAACATCTGACCCATGGCAGCTACGACGGTCATCCAGGAGAAATTCGCGGGATTCGGGATCAGGAAATACTTCACACCGCTCAGGGCTCCCGGTCTGGTAACGGAATAGACGGTGATGACCACGGAGAGCACTACCAGGATCGGCATCATAATGCGGGATACGCGCTCGATACCGTTGCGGACACCGGCGTAGATGATGCCCAGAGTACACAGAGTGAATACGATAAAGCACAGCTCAGTAGAGACACCATTGGAAATAAACGTGGAAAAATAACCGTCCGTTGCCAGATCATGTCCGTGACCCTTGGCATATTCCACCAGATACTTGATCACCCATCCGCCGATGACGGAATAATAAGGAACGATCAGAATAGGAATAATAGCGTTGATCCATCCGCCGAAGGACAGCCATTTGGATTTCCCGAAGGTATGAAAGGCACCCACGGGACTTTTACCTGTCATGCGTCCCAGTGAAGTCTCCGCCACGATCATGGTATAACCGAAGGTCAGCGCCAGAATAATATAGATCAACAGGAAGATTCCGCCGCCGTATTTGGCTG
>UMIM01044860.1_pt1 | contig 12193 bp, 9 predicted proteins | sample 1965831 | NCBI WGS metagenome assembly UMIM01 (sample SAMEA4836125, study PRJEB28245) | human gut metagenome | biome: gut microbiome; material: fecal sample | place: Denmark | collected 2008 | reverse complement strand
GTTACGGTTTTCTTGTTCTTCTTGAATTTCTTATTGGTTGCAACTTGAACTTGATAGCCCTTTACACCGCTTACCTTTTTCCAAGTAACTGAAATTGCTTTCTTTGCACCTTTAACTTTCTTAATTGAAGTCTTTTTAGGCGCTTTGATTTTTGCAACTGCTGTTTGAGAAGTTGATGTTGTAGTTGTTGTGGTGATATTATTTGCAGGTGCAGTTGTTGTGGTAGTAGTTAAAGCGTCTTTAGTTTCTTTAATTTTTAATGCTTCATAGAATTTTGTAAGTCCTGTGAAAACATCAGCTGTGGCTAAAGCATTTTCATCACCACCGGCGGTATAAGCATATGCACCCTTAACATCTTTGCATTCAAAACTATTTACTATTTCATTATAAATCTTTTGTGCTTTGTCAAAATCATTCATAGCAGAATATGCAGCAAGGGCAAGACCTGTTGAATTACCGCTAATTACAGGGTCTTCAAGTTCTCCTGTGTTATAATTATAAACCTTATCCAAGTTATAAAGATAACCGCCGTCAGCTTTATATGATTCCATACAATTTAATGTATCATCAATAACAGACTTATATTTATTTGAATAAGGTGCAAGTGCAACAACAAGCTGTGCATCACTGTCTGTACTGGTATAATAAGTTGAGCCTGTACCAAATTCATAGTAATTGTTTAACAAGAAATTTTGTGCTGTTTTAAGGGTATCGGCAAGTCCGTATTTTTCAGCAACAGCAAAAATTGAAGAGAAAAGATATTGATTTTCATGATCTTTATTAAGTTTAACATTCTTGAAATTTTCAACAAGGTTAATGCCTTCATAATTTTTAACATCAAAGCCAAAATAATCAAGCGCAGTGATTACATTTGCATAAACGCCTGCCGACTCGCCTTTAATAGGAGCCCAGTTATTATTTTCGTCATACCCTACAACCGCAATAATCTTGCCGCTGTTTGAGTCTAAATTTTCCTTAACGCTCTTTGTAAATTCATCCTTATAGTCATTTACATCAATGCCTGCATTGATGTAAGAAACAAGGCTCTTTACATTTTCTACATCGAAATCAGCTTTCTTTTCAGATAAAAGATAGATTGCCGTATCGTTGAGCTTCTTTTTAATATCTCCACTTGTAACCTTACTGTCAGCCATTGCATAAACGCTTGTAAAAAGTGAAGTAATTGCAATGCAAAGTGCAACAGCAACAGAAATTATTTTTTTCATATTTATTAACCTCCTAATATGAAATTATTTATTATATGAACAGGTGTATGAAAATACAACCTTATCACCGTCTTTTAGTTTGGTGGAATCACAGCTTACATTCGGCTTTTTGCCATTAACATAGTATAACCAGCCACTCTCCCCACCGCAATCAAATTCATCAAGATTATTTATACCTGATATATAAACGCTATAAATAGTCGTTTTTGCATTATAAGGAATTTTATTATCATCACAGGCTTTTTTCAACAAATCATAAACCGTAGCTTTGCCGTTGAAAGTGGCTTCGTATTCACTCAAAATAATACCGTTTTTAGGTACATATGCTTCGTGCCCCGATTTTAAATCATCCATGTTATCAAGTATTGACTTACATTCGATAGTAATTGTACAAGTTTTTTTAGATGAGCTGGTAGAAGTAATTTTTGCAGTAGGCTTATCAGCATGTAAATGAGTTGCGGTTGTAGCTGCTGCATATGCATCTGTTGAGCTTGTAGTTACAGTCGATGATTTTGATTTGTTATTTTTGTTTTTATTTGATTTCTTAACCTTTTTTGCAGTAGTTACTTCTTTATTTCCCGTTTTGCCATTTTGGGTAGTTTCGTTATTTTTCTGACTGCTCGGTTTAGTTTCTTTTTTGTTTTGCTTAGTAGTTTTTTCCTTTTCTTTTACGGTGGTATCTGTAACTTCTTTATTATCAGTTGCTACTTCATCAATTTCGTCATCCTGCAAAGCGGTAGTCATTTCAGTTATTTGTGTTGAATTATCTGTCACACTTTTCTGAAAAACATTGCTGTTTGAACAGGCGCAAAGCATGGTAATGCTCATAATCACTGCCAAAACAACGCCTATATTTTTTCGCATAAAAAATCCTCCATCTTTTCAGACAGAGGAAAGCACGCACCTTTAGTACGGAATTTAACTCCATTGCTTTCCCTTGCCCAAAAGCAGAATTAAAATGTGTGGCAGGTCTCCCGACTTATGATATAGCATAGCTTGAAAAATCGCCTTCTCAGTTTCCCAATGGCAAATGATTTTTCTTCATCAAATACGGTAATGGCTGTTGCTCAGGATTCTAACCTGATTCCCTTTTAATTTCTCGCAAGGAGAAAACCATCATATAAAATTAAATTGTAATTATTTTTCGTAAATACTCTTTTTAAGTACACCTATATATGGCAAGTTACGATAATATTGGTTATAATCAAGCCCATAGCCTACAACAAATGCGTCCGGCACATCCACGCCTACATAATCAGCTTTAATATCTGCTGTTCGCCTTGCCGGTTTATCGAGAAGTGTAACAACACCGATAGATTCAGGATTGCGTTTTGAAAGCATATCGTGAATATATTTAAGTGTATTTCCCGTATCAAGAATATCTTCAACAAGTAAAACATCAAAACCCGTTAAATCATCCGCAATATCTTTAATAATTTGAATATTGCCGCTTGATACAGTACCTGCACCATAACTTGAAGCTTGAATAAAATCAATATTACACGGTAAATCAATATATCTTGTAAGGTCGGTAAAAAAGTAAATAGAACCTTTAAGTACACCTACAAGCAAAAGTTTTTTACCCTCATAGTCTTTAGTGATTTGCTTTGCCAAGCGGTGAGCAATAGCATTTAATTCTTCTTCTGTAACAAGTATTTTTTCAACATCCTGATGCATGGTAATACCTCTCTGCTTTTCATTACCGTTAGAGTATAACACTCTTTTAAATACTTGTAAAGTATAAATTAAAACAGTTGTAAAACGGATTGCTCTTTTCGAGCCTCGTTTCTTATAAAAAAAACAAAAAGCACCATAGAAATGGTGCCCGCCACAATACATTACTTTACTCAATACAAAATTAAATTTATGCACTATGACGAGGCTCGCCCATCGAAAGCTAAAGCTTTCTTCGGCACGCACCCGAGCACCGCAACAGTCCACCGGACTGTTGCTATCCTGACGGATTGCTCTTTTCGAGCCTCGTTTCTTGTAAAAAAACAAAAAGCACCATAGAAATGGTGTCTGCCACAATACATTACTTTACTCAATACAAAATCTAATTTATCCACTAAGACGAGGCTCGCCCATCGAAAGCTAAAGCTTTCTTCGGCACGCACCCGAGCACCGCAACAGTCCACCGGACTGTTGCTATCCTGACGGATTGCTCTTTTCGAGCCTCGTTTCTTATAAAAAAACAAAAAGCACCATAGAAATGGTGCTTTTTGTTTTGGAGCGGATGACGAGGCTCGAACTCGCTACCTCAACCTTGGCAAGGTTGCGCTCTACCGGGTGAGCTACATCCGCGAATGCAAGATTGATTATACACAACAGCTTTGCACTTGTCAAGACTTTTTTGAAAAAAATGTAACTATTTATCTGTTTACAACAATGCATTTTTTTGTTATCATATAAAATAAGAAAGAGGAATATGCTATGGAATATAAAGCGTTACCGTTTTCATCAGTTTGGGAAAACGGAATTTTTAATTTACCTATCAAGGTAGTCGATGAATATTTAAAGCTTGCAAGTGAGTATCAACTTAAAGCTTTGCTATACATTTTCAGAAACAACGGGCAGGCTGAAACTGCCGAAATTGCCAAAGCACTTGGCCAAACAATTGCCGACACAGACAATTTGCTTGAATTTTGGGTTGAGGAAGGCATAATATCAAAAAACGGTGAAATTGTTGAAAGCACCAAAATACCGCAGGCAACTGCACCGGCAGAAAAAAATGTGGTTGTGGTAAAAGAAACGATTTCTGCACCAAATTTATCACCCAAAGATATTGTGTCAATACTGCGTGACAGCGAAAAACTCAAAAACCTTGTTAACGAAGCACAAAAAGTACTTGGCAGAACAATAAGTTTAGCGGAGCAGGCAATAATAATAAATATGGTTAACTACTACGAATTAAAGCCGGAAGTAGTTTTAATGATACTTGAATATTATAAAAACGAAAAGCAAAAAGGAATGTCCATAAGTTTTTCATATATCAACGCCATGGCAAAAAATTGGAGCGATGAGGGTATCGCTTCCATTTCCGAAGCGGAAGAAAAGCTGCACGAAATTGAGCGCGGAAACAGAATATGGAATGAAATCATTGCGATAACGGGAATCAGGCACAGAAAACCAACCGTTAAGCAAAGGGAAATGGTACTTTCATGGTTTAATGATTTTGATATTACCATGATTACTTTGGCATCAGATATTATGAAAGAAAACATACCGGAGCCAAAGCTGAGTTACATAAATTCCATATTAAAGAAGTGGAAGAAGCAAAACATTAAAACTCCTGCTGATGTGGAAAAAAAGCAAAAAGAATTTGAAAAAGCTAAATCCGAAAAAGAAAGCAAAGCAAAGAGCAAAGAAAAATTATCAAGCAAACCAACATACGATTTAGAGCAATTTAAGCGTGATGCTATGAACAATACGGAAATTTAAGGAGGTGCAATATGTCCTATTCAATTGAAACTTATGACAAGGCACAAAATATACTTGACAGAAGAAAAGAAAAAGCAACACTTGAAGCACAAGACAGAATTGATAAATTATGTGCCGAAATTCCCGAGCTTAATGTAATTAACAGAAAGCTTGCACAAATCGGGCTTAATATTTCAAAAACTTTTTTTACAAGCAAAGACCCGCAGGCTGATATTAACAAGCTACGAATTGAAAGCCTTGCATTGCAAGAAGAAAAGAAAAATCTGCTCAAGAAAAACGGTTATGATGAAAACGAACTTGCAATTAAATACACCTGCACTGCGTGTGAGGATACGGGATTTATAAACGGTAGGCGCTGCAAGTGCTTTGTAAACCTATTAAAAGAAATTGAGCGAGATAAGATTGAAAAAATCGCACCGATTGAAGAATGCACATTTGACACCTTCAACACCGAATATTACCCTGACACTGCGGAAAACGACGGAGTTTCGGCAAGACGCAAAGCCGAAAAAATCAAGGAAAGCTGCATAGGCTATGCCACAAGCTTCAACAAAAGCTCCAAGAATTTATTTTTTATGGGCGGCACAGGGCTTGGCAAAACTCACCTTTCACTTGCAATCGCAAATGTTGTAATTAACCGTGGCTACAGCGTCATTTACGGTACAGCACAAAATATTTTAGGCGATTTGCAAAATGAAAATTTCGGCAGAATCGACAATTTAAAATACAGAGAAAATGAAATTTTGGATGTTGACCTGCTTATTCTTGATGATTTAGGCACAGAATTCAAAAGTGCTTATACGGTATCCTGCTTATATAATATTATCAACACTCGACTTTCTGCAAAGCTGCCGACAATTATATCGACAAACTACAGTATTGATGAAATCGAGAGCATTTATGACCAGCGAACAACATCCAGAATCATAGGTGGATATTCAACTCTTATACTCACCGGCAATGACATAAGATATATAAAAAAATAAGAAGGTGTAATTATGAAAGAAATTTTAGTAAAAATTAAAAACCTTTCAATAATCACAATAATAGCATCATTTGTAATAGGAATTGTACTGCTTGCTTGGCCCGATAAATCAATAACCGTAGTAAGCATACTCACAGGTGCAACCACAATACTTTTGGGTGTAACAGCATGGATTTCATACTTTGCAAAAGAAAAAAGCATCGTTCTGGCCGTTGCCGGTACAGTGTGCATTATAGTCGGCCTTATAATATGCATTAAATATCAAAGCATAATTGCCATATTGCTGTTTATTTTCGGCGTGTTTATCACAATAAGCGGTGCTGTTGACTTAATCACATCATTTTATTCAAAATCAAGCGGTATTGTAAGCTGGGGTGTTTCAACATTCCTTTCAATTGCCGTGCTTATTTTAGGTGTTGTAATTATGATAAATCCTTTCAGCACAAGTGTTGCGCTTGTAAGGCTTGTAGGTGCCGGCCTTGTGGGATACGCAATAGTTGACCTTGTCACATTTATTCAAATAAAAAAAGCAGCAAAAGAGATACAAGAAGAGCTTAAAAATATCGAACCGCCTATCATCAATGCCGATGCATATGAGGTTGATGATAACGGAGAAATTGATTCAGATGCAAGAGAAATATAAAAATGTATTCAATCGGTTAGGTTATACAAATATTTGATTTGCCGATTCAACATTAAGAAATTATGATAAAGAGAGCTTATTTCTTGATATTCAAAACCACATAATTATGTTTACGAAAAGTAAATACAAAAAGCGAAAGCTCGGGTTACCGAGCTTTCGCTTTTTTAATTATATTATTTAACTGCACACTGCGGTAAAAAACAAGCAAGTACACCAAGCACTGTACTTAACAGCACATAAACAAGTGCAAGCACAATATGCCCCGATTTAATAAGCCCGACAGTTTCAAGTGAAAAGGTCGAAAAAGTGGTGAAGCCGCCGCATATACCTACTTTTAAAAACAGTATCAAGCGTGAATCCAAATTTGAATTTTTGCTCATCCACAGTGCTATAAGCCCAATGCAAAGCGAACCTATCACATTTATTAAAAGTGTAATTACAGGAAACGGCTGCGGATTTTTAGTAGGAATAAGGGTTAACACATATCGCAACACAGCGCCCAAAAATCCGCCTAAACCGACAAATATAAAATCGAGCAAAAAATCACCCCTTAATCATCACACAGTTCAACATCTTTTGCGATTTTTCCGTGATAAAGTGCATTTGAAATATTAACAGGTGATATGAATACTTTAGCCTGCTTTAAAAGCGTATCAATCTTATCCTTGCTGAATTTAATATCACTAAGGCTGTAAACAGTTATGCTTTCGGCAAGTTTGCGAAGTGACATTGAGCTATCCTTATAAATCGTCACTTTCTTACTTTCATTCGGCAAAATATCAAAGAAATTATCACTGAAAGGCAAAACGGAATCAGCACTTTCAAGTTTAACAAGGCGGGCATATGCGTCACTTTTAACAGTAATATCAAGCCTGTCCTCTTTTATTTCAATCCTTGTTTTAAGTTTTGCTTTCGGCAAATTAAGTTTCTTTTCTTTATCAAAAAGAACAGTTTTTTGTTGCAATAATTCACCGTTTTTAAAAAGTTTAACCGCTACACCGGTGCGTTTTAAATCATACGCTTTTGCAAGTGATTTAACATCAAGTTCAAAAACGAGTTCATTTTTAACTGCGTCAATTGAAACATCTTTTTTATCACTTTGCTTTGTACCCGAAACAAAATCAAAAATATCGTAAGTAACGGTAACATCTTGTTTTTCTTTTAAATCATTTAAAACAAACAGCTTAATGTATTCTTCGGTATTTTCAATTGATACACTGACAGGTGCGTTAAAATGCCTTGCACCGTATTGAAGAGCCTTGTAATTACCGTAATAATCAATACTTGACCAAGAGCAGACACCCCAGCAGTCATTAAGCTGCCAATACATTGAACCGTTACATCTGCCTTTATTTCTTCGCCAATGCTCTGTTGCATCTGCTATACATTCATTTTGAGTAACTTGAGAAAGATAAACCATATCCTTAAAATTCTTCGGCAAATTAAAGCGAGAAGCAACATAGTAAACCATTTTATCATTACCGTTTGCACATTTCTGGTGGGCATTAAACACCTTATCATTAAGCGAATAGTTACCCTTATGCTCGGCAAAAATATCAATTGATTTCATATCCGGCAAACTTTCAAAACCGAATTCGCTGCAAAAACGAGTCATACGCTTGCGGTAATAATTCATAGGCTTTAAACCGTGCCAAACTGCCCACAGGTGAGTATCGCCCACATTATCACTGCCCACACCGTAATTATGCTTTTCACCCACAGGCGAAGTAGGAGTATACGGTGTTGATTTATCATATTTTCTGATTTCAGCTTCAAGAATATGATAAAAGAATTTTTCAGTCCATTCAACATATTTAGTCATATACATCCAAGCAGAATGCATATCTTCAATTTCGTTATTACCGTTCCAAACGGCAAGCGACGGGTGATTGCAAAGCCTTTTTACATTGTATTCAACTTCCCTTTTAACATTTTCAAGAAAAGCATCATCAAAAAAAGGATAAGCCTGACAAGCAAACTGAAAATCCTGCCAAACAAGAATACCGCGTTCATCGCAAGCATCGTAAAATTCATCACTTTCATAATATCCGCCGCCCCAAACACGAATCATATTCATATTTGAAAACTGAACAGCATCAAGCATATAATCAAGCTTTTGCTTATCAAAGCGAGTAATAAAGCTATCTGCCGGAATATAATTGGAACCCTTAATAAAGAGCGGAACACCGTTTAATATAAATTGAAAATTTCTGCCGTATTTATCACGCTCACGGTTAAGTTCAATAGTTCTTAATCCGATTTTCTTGCTCTGCTCGTCTAATACTTTCCCGTTTAATTTAAGTTTTGCACTAACGGTATAAAGCGGTTGATTTTTACTGCCTGAAAGTTCATAAGTCCACCAAAGTTCAGGATTATCAATAACAAATTCGGCATTTTCACCGCAGGCAGTCATAACCTCCCCACTCGGCGAAGTAATGCCAATTTCACATTCGTAATTGCCAAAAGATGTTACATCAGCTTTAACGCTTACAAATGCTTTTCCGTTTTCAAGCCTTTGAGTTATGCCGAGATAATCAATCTTGGCGTTATTTACAAACTGAAGTTCAATATCCTTGGTTATACCTGAAAGCGGCAAAACCGGACCCCAGTCCCAGCCAAAATGGCTCTGCGGCTTGCGGATATGAACAATACCGTTTTGCCCATTTGAATTTATAGGAGTCGGGCATTTTTTATACTTATCGCGAACATAATTTACAGGTGATTTAAATACAATTCTTATTTCGTTTTCACCAATATTTAAAAATGATTTCACGCTTTTTGAATAGGCAACAAAACAGTTTTCCCCCGCAAAAAGAAGTCTTGAATTCACATACACATCGCAAATTGTATCAAGCATTTTGCAGTTTAAAAGTACATCGTCACAATCAAGTTCAGCTTCGCTTATCTCAAATATCCTTTTATATTCCCAATCCTTTTCACCTACAAAGCCAACCTCTTTTTCATAAGTTGAAATAAAAGGATTAGGTATATCACCGTTATTCATTAAATCAAGAAAATTACAACCCGGAACAGTTGCATTTTTCCATTCGTTTTCATCCACAGCTTTAAAAAGCCATGCACCGTTTAATGTTTTAATCATAAATTCCCCTTAATTTGCCTTTTGTTTTTAAATCATTATAACTTATATAATCAGAATATTCAATAAAAAACAGCCACTTGAAATTACACACAAGTGACTGTATTGTTTTTTATTATTCAGCCTTTGTATCCTGCGTATTTCTCTTTTCTACAAGAGTTTCAAGGATTTTTTGGTGTTCTTTATCACTCATTGCATATTTAAGTGTAGGAAGTGCTGAAAGAAGCATACCGATTGCAGGCGGAATTGAAATAAGGAAGAACATTGCTTCAGCATATTTGCCGGCGCCTGTACCACCGTCATATGTTATAAAGTTTGCACCTTTTTCAATAGCGCGGTTAAGTTTATCAACATTAGCACCGCTGTAACCTACAAATGCATATACTGCTGATGAAATGATTGTTGAAATACCTGCTGCAAGCTTTGTAATAAAGCTTTGGCCCGAGAAAAATACACCATCTGTACGAACACCGTTGTGATATTCTTCATAGTCAACACAGTCGGCAATCATTACTGACTGAAGTACATTGATACCGCCGAAAGCAGCACTTGCAACAAGCATACAAATACCAACAATGATTGACCAGAAAGTAGAAGTTAAATCACCGCCTGAAACTTTGTAAAATACAAAGATAAGTGCAAAAGGAAAAGCACCTGCAATTGAATAAATATTATAAAGTGTTTTCTTTTCAACTTTTTTGATAATTAACGGTGTAACACCCATTGCGATAAACTGGCCGGCAAAAAGGCCGATTGCCACACAGCCAAGGCCTACAAGTATTTTTACATTTAAGCCCGTAATCTTACCTGAAGCGTCGGTTGCAAGAATATTCATAATATTACCGTTTGCATAGTAATATGTAACAAGCGTCATTGCAACAATCATAAGAAGCTGAATAGGGCTTCTCAAAATACCTGAAATAAGAATTTGCCTAAACGGCTTGTTTCTGAACATAATTTGGAAATTTTCTTTGAAAGTATAACTCTTTTCACTTTTTTCAACTTTTTCTCTTGTGAAAAGGCCTGCAAATTCAAAAAGAACAGAAGCAATTACGGTCATAATAATTACTGTAACAATAAAGCCCTTTTGGTTTGCTTTTTGAACAAGAGTATCATAATCAACTGCGTTTTTATCAATTTTGCTTACGAATGCAGAGCCGAGAGCCTGCGCAATCTGAACAACAAGTACGCCAATACCGCCTATACCTGCAACCATACGCGCAAGACCGAGTATCTTGCTTCTGTCGCTTTCATCTTCCGTCATAAGAGATGTAATACCCCAAAGCGGAATATCACAAACAGTAAAGCACATACCCCAGGCAATATATGAAATAGCCGCCCAAGCAACAATAAGTACCTTTTGTGAAGTTGAACTTGCTGTGGCATAGTTACCGTTTATAAATGTTAAAATTGTAACTAAACCTATAATTGCCGGAAATATAATAAGATAAGGCCTGCATTTGCCCCACTTTGATTTGGTTTTATCAACAATAGTACCCATCATCGGGTCATTTATTGCATCCCAAATTCTTGCGATAGTCATAATCCAACCGAGAGCCATAGCCGGCAGGCAGATTACATTTTGAAAATAGAAGTAAAGACCTGTTGCAACGATATTGTAAATTAAGTTTTGGCCAAACATACCTACAAGATAGCCAACGAGTTCTTTACCCGTATAAGTGCGTTTTTCGCCCATAAAATCTCTCCCTTATTTTTGGCAAAGCCGTATTTGTATATATAATAACAATTTATAAACAAAAATGCAACAGAAATTTTAAAACAATTGTTAACATTGTACAAAATCCTGCTGCTATATAAAATATTCAGTTTTCATTTATGTGTGATAAGATTTCATTTTCTATCTTTTTCAGCTTTTTCATTGATGTTAAGCCTATGTCAACAGTTGTAACCTTACCGTCTTTTTCTTCAATAATAATTTGTGACTGCCTGTCATTAAAATTCTTTTTAAGGCTTGCTTTGGTGTCCTTATTTATTTTTATACTTGCAATATCATCATAATTAAAAATATTATTCTCATCAAGTGCAGTAAATTCAAACGAAGTTTCATTAAAAACAATGCCTTGGCTTATAACATATTTGCTTACAACCGCACCTACCCCTATTGCGAAAAGGTCGATTATTGCAAATATAACCGAATAAACGCTCAAATTTTCCAAAAGCTTTTTAACTGCGAATACCGCATATGCTATCACCGAAATATCAAGCACAAGCACCACAAGAAAGGTAACAGGTGAAATGATACGATAAAATTTGTTTTTCATTAAAATTTCCTTTCTTTATAATCATCAAGAAGTTTAATATCCCTTGCCCGAAATTCCCTGCCTGATAAATAAGACAGTTCATTTTCATCATCAAATGCAAATTTAAGCTTATAACTGTAAAGTGCCTGGCGAAATCTTCCCTCTTCAATGCCGTATTTTCCGTCACCGTAAAGCGGGTGGCCTATATGTGCAAGGTGCGCTCTGATTTGATGTGTTCTTCCCGTTAAAAGTTCTATTTCAAGCAGCGATGCATCATCATAATAATCAAGAACTTTGTATTTGGTTATAATTTTTTTAGAACCTTCAATTTGATTATCGGTAACTTTAACAAGATTTTTCTTTTCGTTCTTTGTTAAAAAAGCGGTCAACACTTCTTCGCTTTTAGGCATTTTTCCGTGAACTACCGTTAAATAAAATTTTTCAATTTCCCTTGATTTAATCTTTGCATTAAGTATTTTAAGCGACTGCAAGTTTTTCGCCCCGATTACAAGGCCGCCTGTATTTCTGTCAATCCTATTT
>UMIM01037536.1_pt1 | contig 12255 bp, 11 predicted proteins | sample 1965831 | NCBI WGS metagenome assembly UMIM01 (sample SAMEA4836125, study PRJEB28245) | human gut metagenome | biome: gut microbiome; material: fecal sample | place: Denmark | collected 2008 | reverse complement strand
GCCCTCAACGGCTTCACACGCTGTCCGAAGTGCGGCAAGCCGTTCTCCGGCAACGTCAACCACAGCAACGGGCACAAGTACCTGCAGTACCGAAGGAGCTGTGACTGCGGCATCCCCAGCGTGCGGGCAGACCAGCTGGCACCGTTTGTGTTTCACGCAGTGAAGAACTGCATCTTTCAGCCAGCCAATCAGCCAAAGATCATCGAGGCAGTCAACCAGAAGCTTTCTCTCCGAAAACTGATGCAGAGCGGAGAGACCAACACCATACAAAATCGGATCAACGGACTGGAAAAGGCAAACGCCAACCTGATGGCATACCTGGAACAGGGACGTGCCACCGAGACCATCCTGCGTTCCATTGAGAAAAACGAACAGGAACTCCAGCAGCTGAAACAGCAGCTGGATGCTTTGGACAATCCGATCTCTGCGGTCGATGATGCAACATACCGGGAGATCGTTCAAAAAATTACAAATTACATGTGTACTGAAAAATCGCCGGAGGCAGCTGCGCTGAAAGAGACTGTGCTCCGGGACATTCAGATCATCAAAGAAACCATCACCGTGAACTTTCAGCACGGCGTTTTCATAGATGAAGAAACAAAAGCATACTTCAATGACAACAGAAAGGAACTGGCATCATGACATATCAATTTGAAAATCCCATTATGTGTACCGAAGCACTGGTAACCGCAGTAGAGGAATTGAACGACTTTGAACAATATACGCTGACAATTCTGGGAATTGACCAGAATGGCTGTTACACCAACAAGGGAACCGTGACGATCAACGAAGAAGAGCTGCAGCCGCTCCTGCAGGAGAAAGGACTCTCCTTTCCGAAAGGCATCATCGGGCAGAGAGTCAAGGTCATCTCTCTCGAGAAGCTGCGGCAGGAACAGGCGAAAGCAGCACTTTTCCAGCAGATCGCAGAAGACGGTGAAGAAATTAACGTGGAATTTTGAAAGGGGCTATTTTTATGAAGCAGATTTTTGTACTTACTTATAACTATACCAACAAGAAGTTAGCACAGATGGCAATCGCTTGTGTCATCCGATGCAGAAGCACCCACGGAAAGCAGCTGCGTGTCCGGGACATCATTGAAATGAACCGTCCCGGATTATATCAGCAGCTATCTCGTGGAGATAAGTGGAGCCGTCAGCAAGCTGTACAATCAGGGAATGCTGCCGCATCTGACCAGAGGGAAGAAGAAAGGTTCAACCAATACGTACTTCTGCTAAGTAACGGAAAGAACAGGTCACAATGAGAAAGCTCCGGATCGTCTGATTAGTCAATATATCGTAAAAAATCTCAGCACAATTAAGTACTGAGATTTTTTTATTGTATTAGTTTTTACTGACGGTTAGTTCTATTTAATATGTTCAATCCATTTCTGTTGTGCATTCCTGCTTGTTTTTGAATGAGTCTTTATCACACTTATCATGCTTTTCTCTAGCTTCCCCACAAAGATACTTCTCTACAATAAACTTAGGTCTGCGTTTTGTCTCCAGATAAACCTTGCCGATATATTCACCGATAATGCCAATAGCCAGAAGTTGAAGTCCGCCGATAGCCCATATTGATACTACCGTAGAAGTCCACCCCACAGTTGTTGCACCAGTTGCATATCTGACAACAGAATATATAAGCATGATTATGCTGACAAGAAAAATCAGACTTCCGATCGTCATAATCATACGGATCGGTTTTACGGACAGAGATGTCAACCCTTCCCATGCAAATGCAAGCATCTTCTTCAGTGGATACTTTGACTCGCCTGCAAAACGTTCCTTTCGGGCATAATATACCTTGTCGCTCTTATAGCCGATCATAGGCACAATTCCTCGCAGGAACAGATTGACTTCCTCAAAACTTTCCAGTCCATCAAGTGCACGTCTGCTCATAAGGCGGTAATCTGCATGATTGTACACAATATCAGCGCCCAAGAACCGCATTACCTTGTAGTACCCTTCAGCAGTTTTTCTCTTAAAGACAGTGTCCGTATCTCTTGTACTTCTCACACCATAGACAATATCACACCCCTCATAATACTTCTCGATCATTTCATCTATTGCATTGATGTCGTCTTGTAAATCTGCATCCAGTGATATGGTCATATCGCAATATTTCTTGACAGTCATAAGCCCTGCAAGAAGGGCATTCTGATGACCTTTGTTGCGGGACAGCTTCACACCCTGAAAGATGGGATCTTCTTTATGAAGTGCTTCAATCAGTTCCCATGTCTTGTCCTTAGATCCGTCATTTACAAATACAATGCGGCTGTCTGCGCTGATTTTCCTCTTTTCCATAAGGAGCAGCATCTTTGCTTTGAGCTGTCTCGAAGTTTCAGGCAGAACCTCTTCTTCGTTATAGCATGGAATAATCAGATATAATGTATCCATAACGACACCTCAATTCCAGAATCCTATGATATCCTGCATGGCTCTGCAAATCATAGGATAATCATTTTCAGGGAATGCAAATGGAATGATCTGAACGACATTTATCACCAATGAAGCTATTACAGATACCCCTACAAATCCTCTCAACATATTCTTTTTCGTTTCGTTTTTGCTCTCTCTGTAAAGCCAGAAAAGCACAAGAAGTGCACCGATAACGATCTCCCATGAGAAGTCAGCTGTGTATCTGACGGCATAACCGCTTTCCCATACAGAGCAGATAATAATCAGTGGCATGATGACACAGGGAAGACCTATCATAGATGCATAGCGCAGTCTTGCTCGGTTATCCGGCAGACGGCGGAGTGCATGTCCGCTTAAAAGATAGCCAAATACCGGCAGTGCAAGGAATAGTATACCAGAGGTGTTGCCGGCATCTGCAAAGTAATATCCATTTGCATTAAAGCGTCCGAATGGCGTACTGATGTATGGGTATGCTGTAGAAAAGCCTGGAACTGCAAAAATAAAATTGTACACGACAATGAGCATGAATATGAAGTGGAACTGAGAATGTACAAAATCATTGATGGTGAGGGAATACTGAATACCGAAATCAAAAGGCGAACCGAAACGGATATTGTTATACCACATCTGAAATACGCCCAGAATACTGATGGGAATTACAGCTGAAAGAATGTATGCAATTCGTCCCTTTATGCTGTCTGATGACTTTTTCACAGACATTGCAAGGAACACCGCTGCACATATTGCATATACAGCGAGAGTTGGTCTTGACAGAACTGCGAGGCCCAAAAGAAATGAGCTTAGAGCAGTGCGCCAAAGAGAAATTTTTCCATTTGAAAGAATATTTGCGGTAATGAGAAAATACGCCCCTGCTGTCAGATACATAAACCCTGAGGAAACTGCGATCTCATAGAAGATTGCCCGTCCTACACTATACCAGATTCCGCATGCGGACAGCAATACCATAAAGCCGCCTATAATACAGCCGCAGGGCACACATTTTAACCAGCGTTTGGCTATCGCAATATACGTCAGCCCAAAGAATACAAGTCCTATGCAGGAGAATATCCATACAGCCATATCGCTTGCAAAATAGTTTCCTGTAAGCTTATGATATGGCAGAAAAAATGTTAGCACCGGAGCCACACCGTAATAAGAATAATATTTCCCATTATAATACACATGATCCCATGCACAGCTTACCCCCTGGACGTTTCTTGCGCTCCAATCGTAAGGGTTTTCCATTGCCATAAGCTCAGGTGTCGGTTCTATCATTAGGTTAACCTGACCGTTTTCAAAAGCGTCAACGATTTCCTGCGTGATCTGATCGCCTGCTTTCCGGTTCCAGCGAGACGCAAAACCCTCATCAGGAAGTTTTATCATAATGACAGAGGTTGCAAGAATAACAGCTGTAATGGTAAGTCCGAGAATGCTTCCTGTTGTAAATTTACCAGTCTGGTGAAAAGGCTTTCTGAGGAAACCGGATACGGCTATACCATAGCACAATGGAATAATCAATGTAAGAAATCCGAATCGCACTACTGATATATCAAAGGGAATCGGCGTATTCAGATGAATCGCCTTGATAACGGCAGTATCTCCATCGTTAAAGCAGGACAACTTAAACCTAAGTCTTGAAACCTCGCCAGAAAGGCGAACCGGCATATACTCAGAACTTTCAGAGCCCTTTACAATAACATTAGAAGCAGTGTCATTTCTCAATTCTTCGTTATGAGTCACATCAGATATATCAAGAAAAAGATTGACACGTTTTGTGTTTTCGCCGAAATCCACATCTGCCACAACACTTCCCACAGTCATATGAATATCCTTGAAGTCAAGGTATACTTGTTCCGGCCCGGAAATCGTGACAGACTTATTTTCACTGTCTATTGTAAAATTGCCGTTTGAAACCTCAGAATCCGCCGGAAATATTATCTTCTGACTGTAATCACCGAAAAGCATGCTATAGGATGGCAATTGGAACAAGGTGAGTTCCAGTATTGTGGCAGCAACAACTGTTTTGCAAAAGAAGCGTAAAGTGCGGCTGTCATGTTTTCTGATGATCAAAAGTGCTGTCGTTATCATAAGTGCAGCCGCTCCCAAAAGCGTAAAACTGCCGTCTGGCACGCCAAGAGATAATGCGCCTGAAATATCCAAAATTCCTAGAATCAGCAGTATCAAAGTAACAAGAAGCTGGATGATCTTCAGTCTTTTTAAGATATTCTGTGATACTCGTTTCTTCATAAAAATCCCTTTCCTTCTTTTAGATGTATAAATTAAGGGCACATAGATTGATATGCGCCCTTTGAAATTATAAAAAACCTATAAGTTTTATAGATGTTGTTTAATAGACAGATATCTGAAAATCAGCTTACCTTTTCAAGAAACCAACTATCACCAATTGTAGATATTACAGCAGATGAATTTGAAAAAGTCAGATTTCTGGTTTGTGATAGCATTGGAATGATTCTTACAGAGCCATCGACTTGTGGAATGAATTTCCATGTTTGCGCTGTTTTATAGGATGTACGGGAATGTAGTCCAACAGTATTGTTCTGAATATCATAATTATTAGCTACATCCCAGTAAAATGATGTTCCAACAGGTGATATGAAGTAATAATTATTATCATATGCAGTAATAGACCATATTGTTTCAGTCGATCCTAAAGTAAGCGAATTGCCTGAATAGCCAATATATTTATTGTTAGCGTTTTTAATTTTATATTGACCGTCAAAAATCATTTTGCCACCATCAACCTTTTCAATAATCCAATTCTGAGTAGAATTGTTAGTCAATGTAGTCAGATTAAAATTATTATTAGAATAAGTTAGACCTCGTGTTGTACTAACCAATGGAACTATGCTATAAAAGCCGTTATCATTTAATCTAAACTGCCATGTCTGCGCAGTAGGATAGCCAGTCCAATTATTCAGACTAATTGGAACGCCATCATAATCGTAATTATTAGCAACATCAAGATTCAAAGACGAATTACTTGATGGGTTAATTTTGTAAAATCCATTGTCGTAATAGGAAATATTCCACTTTTGCTGATCTGATGCTGCAAAATCAGACACACCTAATTTTGTTCCGTTTAATGTTAAATATTTATTAGCTGATACATTTTTGATATAGTACTGTCCATCGTCATTATTCACCTTTTGTAAATGCCAGTTGCTATAATTATCAGTAGTAGAAAAACCTAATGAACCGTTATACAACCTCATGAAATAAGACGCATAACCCACTTTAGTGCAATACATTTTATATGTACCATCATTGTTTCTTGTAAATGAGAATGTTTGTGCGTCTTCATAGCCTGTAACTCTACTTAACCCAAGACATTTATCTGTTACATATCTGTTTGATATATCGAAATACTTTGAGGTATCAGAACGTGAACCAACATAAATATTTTCCCCAAGAATATTGTATTTAAGTATCCATTGGAATGAATTGTTGTTTGTAAGAGATTCCGTACTTGAAATAACCCCATTATCGTTATATAGATATTTTCCACTTGTATCCTCTTGAAGTGTATATGTACCTATATGTATTTTTCTTGGGGTTATTTTCCAAAAATCAGGATACATGCCTACATATCTATTAGCATTTTTGTCCTTCACTTCAGCACAGAGAACGGCTCTGTAGAAGTTAGTCAAATTAGGTTCAATCCCGCTAGTTGTATATGTTTTCCATGTATAGTCAGTAGACGAACCATTGCTTTGTATCATAGTGCCACTATCATCACTTGTATAACCAATCATTTCAGTAGTACCACAATTGTAATAGTTAAAATCGTTATTAAGACTACATTCAGCGGTTTTATCACTATCAAGATAACCATGCGTATAAGGATATTCGATACCCCATTCTCTATACGATTCCAGAGTATGTAGCCATTCGTGAATTGCGACATTTGTTGTCACTAAATAAGGATAAGAAGCGTTATAAGACTGGCTAATCATTGAATTATCCTCATCTACTAATGAAATATATGCATATCCATAGTTTGTTTGATAATTGAACGCTCTATGTGTTGCCACTCCACGTATCATTCCATCATCTTCAGGAATACCACATGTTACAAGAACCGTGTCATAATATCCAGCAGGTGCAAGTGTATCAAGATAAGTCTGAATGTCATTATATGCAATATAATCATTCGTTACAGAGATTGTGTCAGTAATATATTTCTTTTCTGTTATGATATTAACATTGTTCTTAGCAAATGATTCAACAGAAAGCTCATAGTTGATTACAGCTTTATCGAATACAATATCTTTTGTTGAGTTATCTGCAATTGCATAAGTTTTTCCATCCTTAATCACGTTGCTACACTGAACAAACAATACCTTGTAATCACCAGGGATATTAGAGTTAGCGTAATCTTGGCTATTATATTGATTTATTGCAGATGCTTTGCATTCTGAAATAGATGTTGCTTCTTCTTGGACGCCTGTTACATCAAAATTCATTGTTTCGGCACTTACGTTATTTGGGATTACAAAAGCAGAGGCCATACATGAAATGGATAATGTCAAACTTAATATACGTTTAAATTTTTTTATACTCATAGCATATTCCTTTCTTTACTACTTGTTATTATGCTTGTAGTTTACAAGTAATATAAGACAAATTTTTTTCTAGCATCTCTGTTTAAAAAAATAAGAAAAACAAATTACTACTATACAGTTATTAAAATGAAAATGATTTTTTTGTTTCTTTAGTTCATTAGGCTCTTTCGGCTGATGTAGACCTGCCCATGAAACAGAACCTGCTGCTTTTATTGCCGCAATTCTACCCATAGCAGCCACTATGTTCAGCATAGTTTTACGAATGTTCTTTTTCATCGCAAACATCTCCTTCCTTTAGTTTTGATATTACAATCAGCAGTGTTATATTCAATAGTGTAAGGGAAATAAGAAGTGAAGCTTTTATCATGGAAAAGTACAAAATAAAGCTAAGTAAGTTAAAAAAGACGAATGAAAATAGAGAAACTTTACGATTTTGTTTTATCTGTTTTTGGCCTAAAGACTTATTGGGATTTTCCACTGGAGCATAGCGCAATACAACAAAGAGTGAAAATAATACAATTATCAAAAGTAATATCATGTTGTATTTACCAACTTTGCACAACAATTTAGTTGTTCCAAGTGTGGTAAAAGTTATGATAGCAAATAGTGTATTACATTTCAAATATGTATTCGCATGATAGCCTCCAGTAAGTTGTCTCAAAAATACAAATATGATATAATATGCTATAGACAGCAATGACATATTCAGAATTATGCCTATAATCAGCGTTATTATGAATCCCAATATTGTAGAAATAATCATCTCAAATCCATACTGATATATTTCTAAATCATGTCTATCAACAATATTGTTTTTATATAAAAAGAGCGATATGTTACTTGCAAGAATTGTGATAATTTCCATCACCCTCCTTCCAGATAATCATATCGCACTTATGTATAATAATCAATACATAATCCCCCAACGTACAGTTTTCCTGCCGTTGGGGGATTGATTTTGCTTTATTTTATTTTCAACATTACGTTAACGACAAAATTGTTCTGCTCTTCATATACATCCATCATCCCATCATAACTGTCTGCAATATCTTTTACCGATCTAAGCCCCCAGCCATGATTGATCTTGTCCCTTTTTCTTGTTTTCAGACCATGATCGCTCGCCAGGACAGATTCCGGTATCGTATTCTTTATGAGTATCTGATAATATCCCATAAATTTCGACATTGTCAGATCGATAGATGCAGCTTCTTCAGCACGTTGACAAGCTTCTATCGCATTGTCCAGTAAATTTGAAAGCAGAATACTCAGATCATATTCCATGTGTTCGGGAATATCAGAATCGATTTGACAAACTGTGTTTATGCCGGAAGCCTGCGCAGTGCTGAGTTTATCATTGATAACTGCATTGAGCACAGAGCTTGAACTGTTCACATAGACTCGAATTGCTTTGTTGCTTTTGCTGATGGCAGTATCTGCATAAGAAATTGCATTATCATATTCTTTTTGTTCGATCAGATTGCGTATGCAGGAGATCTCATGTTTATAATCGTGATGCATAATGGATATTTTGTTGTACTGCTCGTTTAGCTGCTGCATTTGCTTTTTCTGCTGTTGAAGCTGGAACTGCAAGAGCTTTTTTTCTGTTTTGCTTGCACTTGCTATGTTCAGCTTTCGCATAAATACAAACACAATGATATCCAACATGGAAAGCAGTATGGTTGCAATGATATAAATATAATCAGTATTAGTGCCGCCAGTTGTAATCATATACAAGGAGAAACCAAGCAGCAATGTAATAAAGAAAGCGGAAAGAATGATGATCCATTCATTTGTACTGAAATGGTATTTTTCTTTTCTGCGCAGCCACAATATGAGTTGCGTCGCAAGAAAATACATCAGTTTTGAAATAAAGATGCAGATCATTCTTTCTACGCTGTGTTGTGATACGATCTGCTCAGTCGATACGCCTGCCAATGCGCTCATAAGTGCTATAACCGGAAGATTTATGCAATAGAGAAGTGCATAATTTACGATAGATATCATCAATTTTTCCATGATGCTGCCCTGCAGAAAAATAACTGCAAATATAAATTCTGACAATACACAAGTCAATATAAAAAAGACTTCATTGGCTGCGCCAAAAGAACCGATCACGTCAGTGATGAACAGTGGTGCGAATAAAATGATGCTCTTGAGATACTTCCAATCATCCGATTTCAATTTAAAGTACAAAAGGAGCAGCCTTGTCGCTATCAGGCACTCCGTTATAATTGCAGCATATTCCACTATCGTCCAGATCATTTCCATACTCCTTTTCTCAAGAAAAACTGATATTGTTCCTTAATACCAGATGACTTTCTGCGGCTCATAGGGATCTCACTCTGATCTATCAATCTAACACTTTCTTCTTGTATAGAATAGATATAACGATAATTTACAAGATAGCTTTTGTGTATCCGAATAAAGCCTTTTTCCCACAATTCTTTTTCCAATCGATCTAAGGAATAGCTGCGATTGTGCAAACGTGTAGACTCTTTCTGACCATTGACATGAAAAAAGACATTATGCCTGAGTGAATAGAAAAATTGTATTCTTCTAAGCTTTTCTATAGAACGGGATCCATCTTCCAAGAGAAGCGTAATGCTGTTCTCATCTTCTTTCATCAACTGGCAGAAAGCTTCTACAGCCTCACGGGTCTGTAGAAGCAAGTGATCCTTTTGCAGGAATCGGAATGGTCTGTAATGTATTGATTGAAATACCAGATGGCTATGGCTTGAAACAAAAATGATAGAAGCTTCTGATTGGATTTCTCCAAGATATATAGCAATATCAAACCCTGTTATTTCCGGCATATCAATGTCAAGAAAAATCAGATCAAAGCTTAAATTACTTGTAATCTCCTTGAATTTTATGGCACTCGTATAATAATGGATTTCATATTTTACATCATTTTCAATGAAAAAGTTCTCTACTATTTTTCTGTATGACGAGGTAAAACCTGCATCATCATCTACAATCGCAATTTGAATCATACTACATCACCTCGCTCACCAATCATAACACATATCTGTGAATAAATCAAGGCAATGTATCAACCGCAATCTAAAAACCACTCTGTGCCTTCTCGTTGAACTATACACGGCAAAATACAAATATTTCCACTGTGCAGAAAAATTAGAAATTTGGTATAATATTGCGTCTGGTGGAGGCAAGGAGAATTGAACTCCTTTCTTTCTGACCGTAACTAAGTTAAACCCCTTAGTATCGTAACCCAGTTAAATCGATTCAGTGAAAAGAACGAAAAAACTACGCAATTTTGGACTTTTCCCATTTTGAAAGGTTGCAAATAAGTGATTTTACCACTGTAAGCATCGCCTCCACCATACTTGCACCTCTATTTTGATACAATTTAGAGGTGCTTTTTTATGCCCAAAAGCCAGCGAAACAGCGTGGATTTCAAAAAGTAATCGTTCTTTGGAACGTGTTCAAAAGCAGAAAAACCGGCTCAGATTTCCCTCTGAACCGGTTTTCTGTTTGCGTAAACGTTTTTTTGTGGGCAAAAATGCACCCAAAATTTTTTGAAATGCACCCGTTTTCAAGACAAAGAGAAACTGGCGTACCTGCGATGATATTCGCAAGATGCGCCGGTTTGTTTTAACCTTGGATTTCTGTTCCGTCTAAGAATTGAAAAATCATTTTCCCATCATGGAACACCGTCACTTTTTCTATCGTTGCTCGCCATAGCTCCTCATCAAAGCTGTCCAGCACTTGCGGAACAGCAGAGATGGTTTCCAGGAAGTGATGTAATGAAATTGTCAATAACACTTGACACATTAACCGCAAGGATTTTGAAGTTAAGCAGCGATAGTCAAAGCGGAATATGAAGTGCCTGAAACATGCGGATTCTTCCGTAATTTGCGTTTTCTTCGTCCGCAGCATGGAGCTTCAGCATTGCATCTGCCAGCGGCTGATACTTCCATGGCTTCTTTTTGCGTTTCAGATAATCATAGAAAGCCTGTCTGCTGACTTGCAGCGTGTTGCAGTAAAAACTGATTTTTCCGATGTTTCTGCCGTCATCTGTCCGGATTGCAATATACATCAACCTTTGTTCTTTCCCGATTTCTGACGGCCGGCAGCGAAAAAAGCCGCTGCATCCTCCAAAAACTCATTCATTTCGCAAAAACTCATTTATTTCGCTTAGCCGCTTGTTTTCTTTTTCCAATGCTTTGATCCGCTTTCTCAGCTGCTTGTTTTCTTCGGCGATATTCTGAAATTCTTCCGGGCTGCGTTCTCCGCAGCCGATGTCCAGCTCGGCTGTTTTTACTTTTTGTATCCAGCCGTACAGCGTGTTGACAGGGATTTGCAGCTCCTCTGCTGCTGCTTTTACCGCACCTATCTTTTTTGCAAGCTTTACTGCCTGCACTTTGTACTCATTTTCATATTGTTTATTTTCTGACACTCCTTTTTCCTCCATTTTTTTCTTTTTCTATTTTATCCCTTTGAGATTAGGGTGTCAAGTTTTATTATACTACATCAGTTTGGATATAAAAAAGCACTTAACCTTTTGTATCAAAGGTTAAGTGCAGTTATGGTGGAGGCGATGCTTACAGTGGTAAAATCACTTATTTACAACCTTTCACAATGGGAAAAGTCCGAAACTGCGTGAATTTTTCGTTTTTTCACTGAATCACTTTAACTTGGTTACGATGCTAATGGGTTTCACCTAGTTACGGTCATTTATGGTTAAGCAAACCAAAAAATCAATTCAGCAGTCCTACCACAACCTGTCGCTGTGTTCCGTCATCGGTACAGGTGATGATGGTGATTCTGTCATCGCCGAAATCATCAAGCACCCAGACAGCATCCGGATCGACGATTTTGCTTTCGGTCACAGTGTAATGATACGCCTGCTTTTGCTTGTCATACAGCGTGATTTCCATGCCGATCTCCACATTTTTCAGATTGTTGAAATATTCTTTGTACAATGTGCTGCTGTGCCCAGCAATGCAGTAATTACCCTTGCCAAAATCGCCGCTATCCTTGAAATGCCCTGCCGCTTTGGCGAGCGTTTCATTGTCAGTTCCCTCTAAAATGGGAGCTTTGATGTTCAGGTCTGCAATTTCCACAACTGGATTGTTTTTCATCAGCATTTGTTTTTGATAAAGTCGGTAGCACTTTCTCACACCGAAAAATCCAAGGATGCTGACACCAATCAAAATTGCAAGCAGTCCTGAAAGGAACATCATCCACTGCTTTTGGTCTTACTCATCCTCTTTCCGTTTGAAGATACCAGA
>UMIM01006841.1_pt1 | contig 12272 bp, 10 predicted proteins | sample 1965831 | NCBI WGS metagenome assembly UMIM01 (sample SAMEA4836125, study PRJEB28245) | human gut metagenome | biome: gut microbiome; material: fecal sample | place: Denmark | collected 2008 | reverse complement strand
GAAATGGTTATGAGATGAAAAGTGGAACCTCTATGGCAACACCGGTGGTGGCGGGGGCGGTCGCGGTGCTTTTAAGCCGTTATTCAAATCTAAAACCGGCAGAAGTAAAACTGCGGCTTTATGAGACGAGTGTAGATACCGGAAAATCCAAGCATGCACAGGGCTGGGGGAGGCTGGATGTCATGCAGCTGATTCGATAAAATAAAAGAACATGGAAGAGATAAAAAACAGAGAGAAAGAGACAGAGGGAAAGGAATACGCCGGACATTTGATTTCTGGGAGAAAATGCGGTAAAATGAAGAATACACATAAAATAAGGGGTAGAAAAAGAAAGAGGAGGGAATAAGGTGAAGAAAATAGTTAAAGTTTTAATCAGCAGACTTTTTATCACAGTTTTACTTATTTTACTTCAGTTTGGATATTTATTTTATCTGCTGCTGGAAGTTGGTAAAATGTCTACTTACATCAACCTGATTCTCAATATACTTGCATTTATCGTAGCTTTATTCGTTGTAAATCGAAGAATGAATCCGGCATACCGGCTGGCATGGGTATTTATTATTCTGATGTTTCCGTTGCTCGGATTGTTGCTGTACGTGGTATTTGGAAGACCGGAACTCACCAGAAAGGCAAGAGAGAAAATGAACCGTGTAAATGAGGAAGTAGAACCGCTTCTTACAGAAGATAGAGCGTGCAGAGAACGGCTGGCAGAAGAAGATCCGGTTGCCGCTGGACAGTCTGCATATATCAGTGACTGGGCGCATTTTCCGGTTTATGAACATACAGCAACAAATTATTATCCGTCCGGAGAAGAAATGTTTCCGGTTATGTTAGAAGAAATCCGGAAAGCGAAAAAGTTTGTTTTTCTGGAATATTTTATTTTAGATGATGGAAAGATGTTCCGGGAGCTGATTCAGCTTTTGAAGGAAAAAGTGGAAGAGGGCGTAGAAGTACGTCTGATTTATGATGATGTTGGCTGCATTACGACACTGCCGAATCATTTCTATAAGGAATTGCAGAAAATCGGAATTAAATGTGCGGCGTTTAATCCGTTGCGGGCGAGACTGGCTGTCATTATGAATAACCGTGACCACAGAAAAATCCTCGTTATTGATGGAAATGTTGCATTTACTGGCGGAATCAATATTGCAGATGAATATATCAATGAAATTGAGCGGTTTGGATACTGGAAGGATACCGGAATCCGTATGAAAGGTGCAGCGGTATGGAGCTTTACCTGTATGTTTCTTGAAATGTGGAATTATATAATAAATTCCACGGAGGATTATGAGAAGTTCCGACCGGATGCGGACTATGTGGCAAAGATTCCATCCGTTGGATATGTGCAGCCGTATAGTGATACACCGTTAGATCACGAAAATACCGGCGAGAATGTATACATGAACATTATTAATTCAGCACAGAAGTATGTCTACATTTTCACACCATATCTGATTATTGACCACGAAATGCTGGTAAGCCTTCAGAATGCGGCAAAACGTGGTGTGGATGTGAGGATTGTAACACCTGGAATTCCGGATAAGAAATTTGTATATCTTCTGACACAGGCAGATTATGGTGTTCTTATTGAAAGTGGTGTAAAGATTTATCAGTATACACCGGGATTTATTCATGCAAAGAGTTTTGTCTGTGATGATAAAATTGCTACCGTAGGCAGCATCAATCTGGATTACCGCAGTATGTATCTGCATTTTGAATGCGGAGTCTGGTGCTATAAGACCGAGGCAGTGCTGCAGTTAAAAGAAGATGCACTTGCGGTAATCGGACAGTCACAGCAGATTGATCTGGAATTCTGCAAACACAGATTTGTAGGAGTACGGATGATACAGACCTGTCTGCGTCTGCTGGCCCCGCTTTTGTAGAAAAGGTTTTACAGGGAGAAGAAATAAGTAAGCGTCTTACGAAAATAATCCTGATAGGTAGCTTTTGGAATCGTAGTATCATATAAGACCCGGATGGAGCCGATTTCTTTTTCATTTAATGTATAGTAAAGTGTGCCGGCTTCTTTTCCCTGTGTTACCGGAGCTTTTATTTCTTCTGGAAGAGAAAGCTTTTTTTCAATAAGATTTAAGTCATTTCCTGCAGTATCAAGATATGAAAAGGTTCCTTCATAGGAAAGACTGACCTTTTTATCAGTGCCCCCCCGTACTGATAATTTCGGCAGAGCGGGCGGTGTGGTATCCTGATAGAGCCGGCATACGGAAAAACCATAGTCTAAAAGGGCGGACGCATCAGCAAAACGCACTTTATAATCCGGGGCAGCCATAATGACTGCGATGAGTTTAATGTTATCTTTTTCAGCAGTGGCTGAGACACAGTACTTGGCAAGACCGGTGGAACCGGTTTTTAATCCAGTGGCATAGGCGTATTGTTTTATGAGCTTATTGGTGTTGGTTAGACCAAATTCGGAAGACCCTTTTTTCGTGACATGGGTAATATTTTCCATCCAGATGGTGGAATAATTATGTATCTGCGGATATTTTGTGATTAATTCCCGGGACATTAGAGCAACATCATAGGCACTGGTCATATGATTGTCAACGTCAAGACCGCAGCAGTTAACAAAGTTGGTATCCTTCATACCAAGTCCGGCAGCCCGCTCATTCATCTGGGCAACGAAGGCATCTTCCGAACCGGCAATGAATTCTGCCATGGCAACGCAGGCGTCATTGGCACTGGCAACACTGATACACTTTATCATGGTATCAACGGTCTGGGTTTCACCCGGCTCTAAGAAGACCTGGGAACCGCCCATACTTGCAGCATGTTCCGAAACTGTGACAACATCATCCAAGGAAATTTTTTGTGTGTCCAGAGCATCGAAAATCAGAATCAGCGTCATGATTTTCGTAATGCTGGCAGGATGCAGGATGGAATGAGCATCCTTTTCATAGATGATGGTTCCGGTAGATGCTTCCATTAAAAGAGCGCTGGGAGCGGACAATGCGACCGGAGCAGATGCATCGGAAGCAGCATCCGGATTGGAAGCATCTGGCATGGAAGCATCAGGGGATGGATTGTCGGATTCTGCAGGAGTTTCGTTTTCTGCAAGAACAGAAAATTGTGATGCCATTGGTAAAAAGGCCGGGCTGAGAAGAGACAGGCTTATGAAAATGGAAAGAATGGTATGCATAAGAATACCTCCGGTATGTTCTATTACATTTTAATAGAGAAGAGAAAGAAATATGCAGATAAAGCATGGTTTATTTTGTTGACGCAAAGAGGTGAAAGATGTTATTAAAAATCATTATTGTAATAGCATGTGTGATTTTAGTTTACATAATCTGGCAGTGGCAGGAATTAAAAAAATTTGCAAGAACGGATTATGAGATAAAAAGTGGTAAAGTGCAAAGAGAATATAAGGCAGCAGTACTGGCAGATTTGCATGGTTTTCAGTATGGAAAAGACAACATCCGGCTTTTAGATGCAATTAGAAGTGGACATCCGGATCTGATTCTGATTCCAGGAGATATGGTGGTTAGCAGGAAAAGTGACACCTATGAGACAGCGTTAAAGATATTGGAAGAGCTGTGCAGGATTGCACCGGTTTATTATTCTTACGGAAATCATGAATCCCGTGCCCACATAAGAAAAAGTGAGTATCAGGAGAAATTTTTCGCTTTTGAAAATAAGGTAAAAGAGCTTGGCATCCATGTACTGCATAATGAAACAGAAGCTTTTGGAGAACTGGCGGTTACCGGGCTTGAAATTCCATTGTCCTGTTATAAAAAAGGAGTGGATGTGCCACTTCCACAGGATTATCTTGAGAAAACGCTTCCGGAGCAGACGGAAGATACATTTCAGGTGCTGTTAGCACACAATCCAAGATATGCGAAGGAATATGCAGACTGGGGAGCGGATTTGACTTTTTGCGGACATAATCATGGAGGACTGATACGGATTCCGGGCGTTGGAAGCCTGATTTCTCCGCAGTTTCAGTGGTTCCCGAAATATGATGCAGGAGCCTTTGATTTTGAGGGAAAGAAAGTAATCGTAAGCCGGGGGCTTGGAACCCATACCTTTCATATCAGAATCTTTAACCGGGCGGAACTTGTGTTTATGGTTATAAAACCACAAGATATTGCTTGATTTGTGGTATAAAGTTGTGAAAAACACTAAATCTTGTGAAAACACTTGCGTTTTTTCTTAGATACCGTTAAAATAGATGTGCTAGGAAAGAATGGAGAGGTTTTGAAATGGAATTAACAGTAAAGCTGCAGGTGTTCGAAGGACCGTTAGATTTGCTCCTTCATCTGCTGGATAAGAATAAAGTAAATATCTATGATATCCCAATTGTGGAGATAACCAATCAGTATATGGAATATATCCGGGAAATGAAGCGGCAGGATTTAAATGTTATGAGTGAGTTCTTAGTCATGGCAGCCACACTGATTGATATTAAATCAAAGATGCTTCTTCCGGCAAAAGAGACAGAAGAAGAGGAAGCAGAAGACCCGAGAGCAGAACTGGTAGAACAGCTTTTGGAATATAAGATGTATAAATGCATTTCCTATGAATTAAAAGACCGTCAGATGGATGCGGAAAAGGTGATGTTTAAGGAGCCGACGATTCCGGACGAGGTAGCTGCCTATGAAGAGCCGGTGGATTTAGAGGAACTGATGGCAGATGTCACATTGAAGAAATTGAATGATATTTTCAAATCCATCATGCGTAAGCAGGAAGATAAGATTGACCCGGTTCGTTCCAAATTTGGCAAGATTGAGAAAGAAGAAGTATCACTGTCCGATAAAATGGTATATTTAGAGCAGTATGCAATGACACATCCACATTTCAGCTTCCGCAGTCTTTTAGAAGCACAGTGTGGCAAGATGGAGATTATCGTGACCTTCCTTGCAGTGCTTGAGTTGATGAAGATGGGCAAGATAACCATTTATCAGGATAAAATATTTGATGATATCAGAATAGAGTCCAAGGTTGCAGCCTAGGCTCTTATTATATGAGGGTAGTAATGGAAGAAAAGAATTATGAAGCAATTATAGAAGCAATTTTATTTACCATGGGGGAATCGGTAGAATTGGATAAAATTGCTAATGCAATTGAATTAGACAAACAGGAAACCAAAAAGAAAATAGAAGCACTCCGGCAGAAATATGAGCAGGAAGAAAGAGGTATCCAGATTATCGAACTGGACGGCGCTTATCAGATGTGTACGAAGAATGAAATGTATGAATATCTGATTCGGATTGCAAAACAGCCGAAGAAGCGTGTCCTTACAGACGTACTGTTAGAAACCTTATCCATCATTGCTTATAAGCAGCCAATCACCAAGGCGGAGATTGAAAAAATCCGTGGCGTATCCTGCGACCATGCAGTAAGCAAACTGGTGGAATATAATCTGGTCAATGAAGTGGGAAGATTGGATGCTCCGGGCAGACCGATGCTATTTGGCACAACAGAGGAATTCTTACGGAGCTTTGGTGTGCATTCCATCGATGAACTCCCGGTGCTGAATGAAGACCAGGTGGAAGAATTCAAGCATCAGGCTGAACAGGAAGCGGAAATGAAGCTTGAAGTATAGCAACAGGGAATGTAGTAAGCGGAAGTATAATCGAAGTATAATCATAGAAAGAAATGAATAGAATGCAGAGAAAATGTATTTCGGAGCGGTCATGAAAAAGAGACGGTGGAAGAAAATGACAGCATTATCTCTGCTTTTTATATTTTTTAGTTCCAATCATATTCCGGCAGAACCGCTGTCACAGGATAATCCGGATGAAACGCAGGAAGAAAATGAAATAGAAATCGAAGAACCAAAGAATTTGTACGCGCTGTCTGCATGCTTAATGGATGCGGATTCAGGGCGTATTTTATTTGGAAAAGAAGAGGATGTGCGCCGGGCAAATGCCAGTACGACAAAGATTATGACATTGATTGTAACCTTAGAGCATGCAGATTTAAATAACGTGGTTACATTTTCTGATTATGCAGCCTCCCAGCCGGATGTGCAGCTGAATGGGGCAAGTGGGGAACAGTTTTTATTAAAAGACCTTTGTTTCTCGCTGATGTTAGAATCCCACAATGATTCGGCAGTGGCAATTGCGGAACATGTGGCAGGAAGTGTGGAGGCATTTGCTGGCTTGATGAATGAGAAGGCGGCGGAGCTTGGCTGCATGGATACCTATTTCATTACGCCAAACGGACTGGATAAGGAAGATGAAAACGGATTTCACGGAACAACAGCAGCCGACCTTGCACGAATTATGAGTTATTGCATCAAGGAGTCTCCCATGAAAGAGACTTTTCTTGAAATTACGCAGACACCGTCCTATTCCTTTTCTAATATAGAAGGAACACGAAACTACAGCTGCAATAATCACAACCGTTTCCTTACGATGATGGACGGAGCAATCAGTGGTAAAACCGGTTTTACGGGCAATGCCGGATACTGTTATGTGGGAGCATTGCGGCGGGATGACCGTACCTATGTGGTGGCACTTTTAGGCTGCGGCTGGCCAAACAATAAGAATTATAAATGGTCAGACACAAAACAGTTGATGCAGTATGGAATCGATTCTTTTGAAAAGGTAAATCTTCTGGAGTTGGAAATCCCCAAGGAAGCAGAATGTCCCCTTAAGATAAGTGGGGCAAAGACAGAAGGCTATAGCAGAATTAAGATGACAGAGGTTCAGAACAGGACAGAGGAAAAACAGATAGAAAATATACTGCTTCGTAAGGATGAATCCATTGAATTTAAATTGGAGAGAAAGCAGAGACTTGAGGCTCCGGTGGAAGCAGGAACTACTGTTGGAACCCTTAAGTATATACTGAACGGGCAGGTGGTGAGAGAGGAAGAACTTGTCTTAAAAGACAGTGTTCCGGCATGGGATTACCGCTACAGCTGCCTCAGAATGGTTGACCTTTTTTCTTTATAAAGTCAGAAAATCAGCCATAAAATGCGATATGTAAAATCTGTGAAAAAATTAACAATTTGCTATTGAAAAGTTTTGGTCAATGTACTACAATTACCCTAGCGAAAAATTTTATTTTTCTAAAATAGATGGAGGACTAAGAGATGAGCAACAGAAGTAATAACTTAGCAGAACAGAGAATTTGCCGTTTGCTGGATGAAAACAGCTTTATGGAAATCGGTTCTCTGGTAACCGCAAGAAATACGGATTTTAATCTGGCAGATGAAGCTACGCCATCAGATGGTGTCATTACCGGACATGGTCTGATTGATGGTAATCTGGTATTTGTCTACAGTCAGGATTCTTCCGTATTAAATGGAACAATTGGCGAGATGCATGCAAAGAAAATTGCAGCTGTTTATGACAGAGCAATGAAGATGGGTGCGCCGGTAATCGGACTTTTGGATTGTGCCGGAGTTCGTCTTCAGGAATCAGTAGATGCTTTGAATGCATTAGGAATGATTTATGAAAAACAGGTTATGGCATCCGGAGTAATTCCACAGATTTGTGCTGTATTTGGCAACTGTGGCGGCGGACTTACTGTAGTACCTGGATTATGTGATTTTGCATATATGGAAGCTGATAAAGCAAAAATGTTTGTAAATGCACCAAACGCAATCGAAGGAAATTACGTTGGAAAATGTGATACTTCTTCTGCAGATTTCCAGAGCACAGAGACCGGCGTCATTGATATGGCAGGTTCTGAAGAAGAAATCTTTGCACAGATTCGTGAACTGGTCTGCATGCTTCCGGCAGATAACACAGAGAATGGTTATATGGAAGACTGTGAAGATGATTTGAACCGTGCATGCGAAAATGTGGATACCATGAAAGGCGATCCTCGTTTCGTATTAAGCGAGATTTCTGATAATCACAATTTCTTAGAGACAAAGAAGGATTACGCAAAGAGCATGGTAACCGGATTCATCCAGTTAAACGGACTGACTGTCGGTGCCGTTGCTAACTGCACAGAAGAATATGATGAAGAAGGAAAGAAAGTCGCAGAGCATGATGCAGCACTTTGTGCAAAAGGCTGTGAAAAAGCTTCTGAATTCATCCAGTTCTGTGATGCATTTGATATTCCTGTATTATCTCTTACCAATGTGGCTGGATTTACAGCAACAAAATGCAGCGAAAGAAGACTTGCAAAAGCTCTGGCTAAACTTACATATGCATTTGCAAATGCTACCGTTCCTAAGGTTAGCCTGCTTACCGGTAATGCTTACGGAAGTGCAGCAGTAATGATGAACTCCAAAGCAATCGGTGCTGACCTTGTATACGCATGGCCGGATGTTAAGACCGGTATGATGGATGCACGTCTTGCAGCAGAGATTATGTATGTAGACGCTGATGCGGACAAGCTTGCTGAGAAAGCAAAAGAATATGAGGCATTACAGTCTAACGTTGTAACTGCAGCTAAGAGAGGATATGTAGACTTGATTATTGAGCCTGCTGATACCAGAAAATATCTTGTAGCAGCTTTTGAGATGCTGTTTACAAAACGTATGGATACTCCATATAAGAAACATGGAACAAAATAGAAAGGTGAATCTTATGAAGAAAAAATTGTGGATGCTTGTATGTGTTTGTCTGCTTGCATTTTCTGTTACGGCCTGTGGTAAGACAGATCAGACTTCAATAACATTCAATGGAGGCACCTATGACCAGTGGAAGGATACAGTACAACAGACAGTACAGCAGATAACTACTGTGTCAGAAGCTGATATTGATAATGCTCTTTCTTCCGTTTCAGAGAAGAGCGATGCAGTAAACTACAACTTCTATAGCAGTTGGAAAGAAGCTGTTGCTGACGAAGGAGACTTCCAGGGATTTGGTGACTTTACCATGACAGAGTCAAATAAGACAATGGTAATGGAACAGATATTGAATTATACCAACCGTGATTTGAGTTTTACTGTTGTATTTGATACAACTACAGGCACACCGGAACTTACCAGTATGACATTTGACAAGGTATATTCACTTGGCGAGAAAATGGGCAAAGCCGGAATGAATACACTTATGGGCATGGGTACCGTATTTGTAATCTTAATTTTAATCAGTATTATTATTTATGCATTCCGCATTATTCCTTATTTACAGAATAAGAAAAAGAATGCGGCTGATGCAACTGCTGCAAAAGAAGATAAAGTAGTAGAACAGATTGCTCAGAAAGAAGAGCTGGTTCAGGATGATTTGGAACTTGTTGCAGTTATCTCTGCTGCAATTGCGGCAGCAACAGGAAGTTCTACAGATGGATTTGTAGTACGTTCCATTAAGAGAAGATAGTTTGAAGAATAATTAGGAGGATATAAAGATGAAAAACTATACAATTACAGTAAATGGAAATGTTTATGATGTTACCGTAGAAGAGAACGGAGCATCTGCACCTGTAGCTGCACCAAGAAAGGCAGCGGCAGCTCCTGCAGCAAAAGCAGCAGCACCTAAGGCAGCAGCCGGAGCAGGAAGCATTAAGATTGAAGCCGGAGCAGCCGGAAAAGTATTCAAGATTGAGGCTCAGCCTGGAACAGCAGTAAAGAAAGGTGATGCAGTTCTGATTCTTGAAATTATGAAAATGGAGACTCCTGTTGTTGCACCGGAAGACGGAACAGTTGCAAGCATCGAAGTTGCAGTTGGTGACAGCGTAGAAGCAGGAGCATTACTTGCTACAATGAACAACTAGGAGGAAAATTATGTTAAGTTATGTTGGAGACACAATGAGTAACCTCCTGCATCAGACTGCATTCTTTAACCTGACCTGGGGTAACTACCTTATGATTGTAATTGCCTGCGTATTCTTATATCTGGCAATCAAGAAAGGTTATGAACCTCTTCTTCTGGTTCCGATTGCATTTGGTATGCTTCTGGTTAACATTTATCCGGACATTATTGCAAGTCCGGAAGAGACCAGCAATGGTGTCGGTGGTTTACTTTATTATTTCTATACTCTGGATGAGTGGTCAATCTTACCTTCTCTGATTTTCCTTGGAGTTGGTGCGATGACAGACTTTGGCCCTTTGATTGCAAACCCAATCAGCTTCCTTTTAGGAGCAGCAGCACAGTTCGGTATTTTTGGAGCTTACCTGCTTGCAATTCTGATGGGATTCAATGACAAGGGAGCAGCAGCCGTATCTATTATCGGTGGAGCAGATGGCCCGACCTCTATCTTCCTTGCCGGTAAATTAGGACAGGCTGCATTGATGGGACCGATTGCGGTGGCAGCATATTCTTATATGTCTCTGGTTCCGATTATTCAGCCGCCAATTATGAAACTGTTTACAACAAAGAAAGAACGTGCAATCAAGATGGAGAACCTTCGTCCGGTATCCAAACTGGAGAAGATTTTGTTCCCAATCGTAGTTACTACAATTGTATGTCTGATTCTTCCGACAACCGCTCCGTTGGTTGGTATGCTTATGCTTGGTAACCTCTTCCGTGAGTCTGGTGTAGTCAGACAGCTTACAGATACAGCATCCAATGCTTTGATGTATATCGTAGTTATTCTTCTGGGTACTTCCGTTGGTGCATCTACCAGTGCAGAAGCATTCTTAAATTTCAGCACACTTAAGATTGTTGCTCTTGGACTGATTGCATTTATGTTTGGTACTGCAGCCGGAGTCCTCTTCGGAAAACTGCTTTGCTGGATTACCAAAGGAAAGATTAATCCGTTGATTGGTTCTGCCGGAGTTTCCGCCGTGCCTATGGCTGCGCGTGTATCGCAGAAGGTTGGTGCAGAAGAAGACCCGACAAACTTTTTACTTATGCATGCAATGGGACCAAACGTTGCCGGTGTTATCGGTACAGCAGTAGCTGCCGGTGTATTTATGGCAATCTTTGGTATATAGGAGGATAGAAATGTCAGAAGAAATGAAAAAACCTTTAAAAATTACAGAAACTGTTCTTCGTGATGCACATCAGTCTCTGATTGCAACCAGAATGACAACAGAACAGATGCTTCCAATTATCCCAAAAATGGATGAAGTTGGATATTATGCAGTAGAGTGCTGGGGTGGAGCAACATTCGATGCCTGCCTTCGTTTCTTAAAGGAAGATCCATGGGAGAGACTTCGTAAGTTGAGAGATGGATTTAAGAAAACAAAACTTCAGATGCTGTTCCGTGGACAGAATATCTTAGGATATCGTCCATATGCAGATGATGTGGTTGAGTATTTCGTACAGAAATCTATTGCAAACGGAATTGATATTATCCGTATTTTTGACTGCTTAAATGATGTTCGTAACCTTCAGACAGCAGTAACAGCATGTAACAAAGAAAAAGGACATGCCCAGGTTGCATTATCCTATACATTAGGAGATGCTTATACCTTGGATTACTGGATGGAAATGGCAAAGAGAGTAGAAGACATGGGTGCTGATTCCTTATGTATTAAGGATATGGCAGGACTTTTAGTTCCTCAGAAAGCAACCGAACTGATTCAGGCTCTGAAATCTTCAACCAGCCTTCCAATCGAACTGCATACACATTATACTTCCGGTGTTGCTTCCATGACATACATGAAAGCAGTAGAAGCTGGATGTGACATTATCGATACCGCAATGTCACCATTTGCACTTGGTACCAGCCAGCCTGCAACCGAAGTTATGGTAGAAGCATTCAAGGGAACACAGTATGATACCGGTCTTGACCAGAACAAACTGGCTGAAATCGCTGATTACTTCCGCCCAATGCGTGAGGAAGCATTAGACAGCGGTCTGATGAATCCAAAGGTACTTGGTGTTAATATCAAGACTTTGTTATATCAGGTACCGGGTGGAATGTTATCCAACCTGATTTCCCAGTTAAAAGAGCAGGGACAGGAAGATAAATACGAAGAAGTGCTGGCTGAAGTACCTCGTGTTCGTAAAGACCTTGGTGAGCCACCACTTGTTACACCTTCTTCCCAGATTGTTGGTACACAGGCTGTATTTAACGTATTAATGGGTGAGCGTTACAAGGTTGCTACCAAAGAGACCAAGGATATTCTTCTTGGAAAATATGGTCAGACTGTTAAACCTTTCAATCCGGAAGTTGTGGATAAGGTTCTCGGTGCTGACAAAGATAAGGCAATTACCTGCCGTCCGGCAGACTTACTTGAGCCTGAATTAGATAAGATTGAAGCTGAAATGAAACAGTACAAACAGCAGGATGAAGATGTATTATCCTATGCATTATTCCCGCAGGTTGCTACTGAGTTCTTCAAATATCGTCAGGCACAGCAGACGAAAGTTGATACAACAATTGCAGATACAAAGAACGGAGCATATCCGGTATAGGGTACCTTGCTATCTATAGCAGTAAAGAGGCGGCTACAGACAAATATG
>UMIM01028366.1_pt1 | contig 12519 bp, 8 predicted proteins | sample 1965831 | NCBI WGS metagenome assembly UMIM01 (sample SAMEA4836125, study PRJEB28245) | human gut metagenome | biome: gut microbiome; material: fecal sample | place: Denmark | collected 2008 | reverse complement strand
TACGGTGCCCGATGGAGCTGTCTACTTACTTCCGTATCAATGCACAGGGCACGGGGCAGTTTGAACGGACTCTGATTGTAGCCGATGACGATGCCTACGTTTCCTACCTGGAAGGCTGTACCGCTCCGATGCGTGATGAGAACCAGCTGCATGCCGCCATTGTGGAAATCGTGGTACACGACCGGGCTGAAGTGAAGTACAGCACCGTGCAGAACTGGTATCCGGGCGACGCTGAGGGCAAGGGTGGTGTGTACAACTTCGTCACCAAGCGCGGCATCTGCAAGGGTGTGAATAGCAAATTGTCGTGGACACAGGTAGAGACGGGTAGTGCCATCACGTGGAAATACCCTTCGTGCATACTGGCGGGTGATAACTCCGTGGCAGAGTTCTACAGCGTGGCTGTAACCAACAACTACCAGCAGGCCGACACGGGTACCAAGATGATTCACATCGGCAAGAATACCCGTTCGACGATTGTGAGCAAGGGAATATCGGCCGGGCGGAGTGAAAACTCCTACCGTGGGCTGGTTCGTGTAAGTCCCAAGGCCGACAATGCCCGCAACTACAGCCAGTGCGACTCGCTTCTGCTGGGCGACAAATGCGGCGCGCACACCTTCCCCTATATGGATATTCACAACGAAACGGCGGTCGTTGAACACGAAGCCACGACGAGCAAGATCAGTGAAGACCAGATTTTCTACTGCAACCAGCGCGGCATTTCGAGCGAAGACGCCGTGGGACTGATTGTGAACGGTTACGCCAAGGAAGTACTCAACAAGCTGCCGATGGAGTTTGCCGTCGAGGCACAGAAGCTGCTGAGCATCTCTTTGGAGGGAAGCGTCGGTTAATTGAAGAACAAGAAATGAAGAACTAAGAATTTAAACGGAGTGGGGAAGTCGGAATGGAGAAGTGATTCTTCATCCTTCATTCTTCATTCTTAATTACATAAATTATGTTAGAGATAAAAGACCTGCATGCCAGCATCAATGGCAAAGAGATATTGAAAGGCATCAACCTCACCATCCGCGATGGCGAGGTGCACGCCCTCATGGGTCAGAACGGTGCCGGAAAGAGTACGCTGAGCAATGTCCTTGTGGGCCATCCCGCCTACGAAGTGACACACGGCTCCATCACCTTCAACGGCAAGGACCTGCTGGCCCTCTCGCCCGAAGACCGTGCACACGAGGGAATCTTCCTGTCTTTCCAGACACCGGTCGAGATTCCGGGGGTGTCGATGGTGAACTTTATGCGTACGGCAGTCAACGAACAGCGCAAGTACCGCCACCTTCCTGCCCTGTCGGCATCGGAGTTTCTGAAGCTGATGCGTGAGAAAAGGGCCATCGTAGAGCTTGACAGCAAGCTGGCCAACCGCTCCGTAAACGAGGGTTTCAGCGGGGGAGAGAAGAAGCGGAACGAGATTTTCCAGATGGCGATGCTCGAACCTACCTTTGCCATCCTCGACGAAACGGACTCCGGACTCGACGTGGATGCCCTGCGCATCGTGGCCGAAGGCTTCAACAAGCTGCGCACGAAGCAGACCTCGGCCATGGTCATCACCCACTACCAACGCCTGCTGGACTACCTGAAACCCGACGTAGTGCACGTCTTGCTGGGAGGCCGAATCGTCAAGACCGGCGGCCCCGAGCTGGCAACGGAGATAGAAAACCGCGGCTTCGACTGGATAAAGAAAGAGGTAAGCGAGTAGTAATAGATACGCGGACTACGCTGATTGGGCGGATAAACGCGGAGTATATTTTTCTTATGGTACTACATTCCTATATCACAAGCAAGATATTGCGTGCCTTTTATGAGGTTTATCATGAATTAGGGTATGGCTTTCTGGAGAATGTTTATCAGAATGCATTGTATAAAGAATTACTCCGTTCCGGTCTGAAATGCGAGCCGCAGAAGAAGATAGAGGTATATTATAAAGGAGAAGTTGTAGGACTATATTATGCGGATATCCTGGTAGAAGGAGTTGTTATCCTTGAATTGAAGGCAGTTGAGGCAATCACTCCGGGGCACGAAGCGCAACTTTTGAACTATCTCAAGGCTACCGGCATTGAGGTGGGGCTTGTCTTGAACTTCGGTCCCGAACCGGCTTTCAGGCGCAAAATATGCAGTCGCCAGTATAAGAAATAGTCATCTGCGTCCGTCCGTGCCGTCCGTGTCGTCCGCGTATCCTAAAAGAAATAGAATGATGAAACCTGAGCAACAATACATAGACCTGTTCTCGCAGTGCGAAGCCATGGTATGCCAGCACAGCTGCGAGGTGATGAATGCCCCGCGCGCCGCGGCCTTCGCCCACTTCGAACGCCTGGGATTCCCTACCCGCAAGGACGAGAAATACAAGTATACCGACGTCAGCAAGCTCTTTGAACCCGACTATGGGCTCAACTTGAAGCAGCTCGACATCCCCGTCAATCCCTATGATGTGTTCAAGTGCGATGTGCCCAACATGAGCACCTCGCTCTACTTTGTGGTGAACGATGCCTTCTACAGCAAGGCACTGCCCAAGTCGCACCTGCCCGAAGGCGTGCTGTTCGGCAGCCTCCGACAGCTGGCAACGGAGCATCCCGAACTGGTGAAGCAGTATTACGCCCGCCTGGCCGATGCGTCGAAAGACGGAGTGACCGCCCTCAACACCGCCCTGGCCGAGGACGGCGTGCTGCTCTACGTGCCCCGAAACGTCGTGGTAGAGCGCCCCATACAGCTGGTTAACATCCTCCGAAGCGACGTCAATCTGATGGTGAACCGCCGTGTGCTCATCGTTTTGGAGGAGGGAGCACAGGCACGGCTCCTGGTGTGTGACCACGCAATGGATGCCGTAAACTTCCTCGCCACCCAGGTTGTGGAGGTCTTTGTGGGCCGCAATGCCGTGTTCGATCTCTATGAACTGGAGGAAACGCATACGAGTACCGTCCGCATCAGCAGCCTGTACGTCCGCCAGGAGGCAGGCAGCAACGTCCTGCTGAACGGGATGACGCTGACCAACGGTACTACCCGAAACACCGTTGAGGTAACCCTGGCCGGCGAAAATGCCGAGATTAACCTCTGCGGAATGGCCGTTGCCGACAAGAACCAGCACGTGGACAACCACACAAGCATCGACCATGCCGTGCCCCGATGCACGTCCAATGAACTGTTCAAGTACGTCCTCGACGACCAGGCCACAGGCGCTTTTGCCGGCTTAGTCCTGGTGAGACCGGGGGCCCAACATACCTCTTCGCAGCAGACCAACCGCAACCTTTGCGCCACGCGCGACGCCCGGATGTACACACAGCCGCAGCTTGAAATCTATGCCGACGACGTGAAGTGCAGCCACGGAGCCACCGTAGGCCAGCTGGACGACGCGGCTTTGTTCTACATGCAGCAGCGCGGCATCCCCCTGAAAGAAGCCCGCATGCTGCTGATGTTCGCCTTCCTGGGCGAAGTAATCGATACTATCCGCCTCGATGCACTGCGGGATCGCCTGCATCTGCTGGTGGAAAAGCGCTTCCGGGGCGAGCTGAACAAGTGCCAGGGATGCGCCATTTGTAACGGATAATGGAGAATTGAGAATTGAAAATGGCAGAACAACAAACCCTTGTCCCTTATGAGGTGGACCGCATAAGGGACGACTTTCCCATCCTCAGCCGCACCGTGTACGGCAAACCCCTCGTATATCTGGACAACGGAGCCACGACACAGAAGCCCCGCGCGGTCGTAGAAGCCATCACGGAAGAGTACTACAGCGTCAACGCAAACGTGCACCGTGGCGTCCATTTCCTGTCCCAAAGGGCCACGGAACTGCACGAAGCAAGCCGCGAAACCGTACGCCGCTTCATCAACGCCCGCTCGACCAACGAGATTGTCTTCACCCGCGGCACCACCGAAAGCATCAACCTCCTGGCCTACAGCTACGGAGAAGCCTGCCTCAAGGCCGGCGACGAGGTCATCCTTTCCACCATGGAACACCACAGCAACATCGTCCCTTGGCAGCTTTTGCAGGCGAGGAAGGGCATCGTGCTCAAGGTGATTCCCATGAACGACCGCGGCGAACTGCTCCTCGATGCCTACCGCGAGCTCTTCACCGAGCGTACCCGACTGGTCTGCGTGGCGCACGTAAGCAACGTGCTGGGCACCGTCAATCCCGTCAAAGAGATGATTCGCACGGCGCACAGCCACGGCGTACCCGTACTGGTAGACGGCGCTCAGAGCATCCCCCACATGCCCGTTGATGTGCAAGACCTCGATGCAGACTTCTATGTCTTCTCGGGTCATAAGGTCTACGGGCCGACCGGAGTGGGCGTTCTCTACGGCAAAGAGGACTGGCTGGACAGGCTTCCGCCCTACCAAGGCGGCGGGGAGATGATACAGCACGTCAGCTTCGAGCGCACGACCTTCAACGAATTGCCCTTCAAATTCGAGGCCGGAACGCCCGACTACATCGGCACAACCGCCCTGGCGCGTGCCCTGGACTACGTCACCGCCCTGGGCATGGACCGCATTGCCGCCCACGAACACGACCTCACCACCTACGCCATGGAGCGCCTCAGGCAGGTGCCCGGCATGCGCATCTTCGGAGAAGCGGCCGAGAAAGGCAGCGTCATCTCCTTCCTCGTCGGCGACATTCATCACTTCGACATGGGAACATTGCTCGACCGACTGGGGATTGCGGTGCGCACCGGCCACCACTGTGCCCAGCCTCTGATGCAACGATTGGGCATCGAAGGCACCGTCCGAGCCTCCTTCGGCCTGTACAACACGCGGCAGGAAGTCGATGCGCTGGTGGACGGAGTCGTGAGGGTGAGCCGCATGTTCTGACTTTTTTCCGAAAAAAAAACGGGGCAGGATGCAACTTTCCGGACCTTTTTTCGACTGATACATACAGATAACTTTTAAAACAAATGCACTATGTTACTGACAACCACATCCATGATTGACGGCGGAAAGATAACCCGCTATTACGGCATCGTATCGGGAGAGACGATAATAGGTGCCAATGTGTTCCGTGATTTCTTTGCCGGAATACGCGACATCGTAGGCGGACGCAGCAGTTCCTACGAGGAAGTGCTGCGCGAAGCCAAGGAGACTGCCCTGCGCGAGATGGAGGAACAGGCCCGTGCCCTGGGCGCAAACGCCGTCATCGGCGTGGACCTTGACTACGAAACCGTAGGCGGAAACGGCTCCATGCTCATGGTTATGGCCGCCGGAACGGCGGTCACCGTCGAATAGTTTTTCTTTCCATAGGAAAACATCCAGTATCTTTGTTTTATTCGGGCTGAATTGTTATATTTAGCCCGAACTATTTTATATAACCTCAAAGCAAAAATATTATGGATACATTGCTTTTCTGGCTTGTTCCGGCCTCTTCCGTGCTGGCACTGGCCTTTGCCTGGTACTTTCACCGGCAGATGATGCGTCAGAGTGAGGGCACTCCTCAGATGCAGAAGATAGCCGCGGCCGTGCGCCGGGGCGCCATGTCCTACCTGCGGCAGCAGTACAAGGTCGTGGGTTGGGTCTTCCTCGGGCTGGTCATCCTCTTCTCCGTCATGGCCTACGGCTTCGGCCTGCAGAATCCTTGGGTGCCCGTAGCCTTCCTTACGGGCGGTTTCTTCTCCGGCCTTTCGGGCTTTCTCGGCATGAAGACCGCCACACAAGCCTCGGCGCGTACGGCCAATGCCGCACGGCAGTCGCTGAACGGAGGCTTGCGCATCGCCTTCCGCAGCGGGGCGGTGATGGGGCTGGTCGTCGTGGGGCTGGGCCTGCTCGACATCTCTTTCTGGTATCTGTTACTCGATGCGGTGGTTCCCGCCGATGCTTTGACACCCACTCACAAGCTCTGCATCATCACAACCACCATGCTTACGTTCGGCATGGGTGCCAGTACACAAGCGCTTTTCGCCCGTGTGGGCGGCGGCATCTATACGAAAGCGGCCGACGTGGGCGCCGACCTTGTGGGAAAAGTCGAGGCGGGCATCCCCGAAGACGACCCGCGTAACCCCGCCACCATCGCCGACAATGTGGGCGACAACGTGGGAGACGTGGCCGGAATGGGTGCCGATTTGTATGAAAGCTACTGCGGTTCCATCCTCGCTACAGCCGCACTGGGCGCGGCTGCCTTTATACACAGCGGGGACACGCTGATGCAGTACAAGGCCGTCATCGCGCCGATGCTCATCGCCGCCGTGGGCATTCTGCTCTCCGTCCTCGGCATCTTCGCGGTGCGAACCCGCGAGAATGCCACCATGAAAGACCTGCTCGGAGCGCTGTCTTTCGGCACCAACCTCAGCTCTGTGCTCATCGTTTTGGCCACCTTTCTTATTATGTGGATGCTACAGTTGGACAACTGGATGTGGATTTCGTGCTCCGTCGTGGTGGGTCTGCTGGTGGGCATCGTCATCGGAAGGTCCACGGAATACTACACTTCCCAATCCTATAAGCCTACCCGCCGCCTGAGCGAAAGCGGGCAAACGGGGCCTGCAACGGTCATCATCTCCGGCATCGGGCTGGGCATGCTCTCTACCGCCGTGCCCGTTGTCGCCGTGGTCGTAGGCATCATAGCCTCCTATCTGTTTGCCTCCGGCTTCGATTTTGCCAACGTGGGCCTCGGCCTCTACGGCATCGGCATCGCCGCCGTGGGCATGCTCTCCACGCTGGGCATCACGCTTGCCACGGATGCTTACGGCCCGATAGCCGACAACGCCGGGGGCAATGCCGAGATGTCAGGCCTGGGAAGTGACGTGCGCCGCCGCACGGATGCCCTCGATTCGCTGGGCAACACCACGGCCGCCACGGGCAAGGGCTTTGCCATCGGCTCAGCAGCGCTCACGGGTTTGGCCCTCTTGGCGTCGTATGTGGAGGAAATCCGCATCGGACTGACCCGTCTGGGCACGACGGAAATCAATGTGGGCGGCACGACGGTGCCTTTGCAGGATGCTACATTCTTTGACTTCATGCACCACTATGACGTGACGCTGATGAATCCCAAGGTGCTTTCGGGCATGTTCATCGGCTCCATGATGGCCTTCCTGTTCTGCGGACTGACGATGAATGCCGTGGGACGCGCGGCGGCGCACATGGTAGATGAGGTGCGGCGGCAGTTCCGCGAAATCAAGGGCATCCTGACGGGTGAGACGGAGCCCGACTATGCACGCTGTGTCTCTATCTCGACCAAGGGCGCACAACGCGAGATGGTGGTGCCGTCACTCATTGCCATTGTGGCACCCATCCTGACGGGTATTGTGTTTGGTGTGCCGGGTGTGCTGGGATTGCTGATAGGAGGATTGAGCAGCGGTTTCGTGCTGGCTATCTTCATGGCAAATTCGGGAGGAGCCTGGGACAATGCCAAGAAATACGTGGAAGAAGGCAACTTTGGCGGCAAGGGCAGCGAGGTGCACAAGGCCACCGTGGTGGGCGACACCGTAGGTGACCCCTTTAAGGATACGTCAGGTCCGAGCCTGAACATACTTATCAAGCTGATGTCGATGGTGGCCATCGTAATGGCCGGGCTGACGGTGGCGTGGAGTGTGTTCTAAGTAGGAGTGGACAACGTAATTTTGTTTCAGTAGACAAGTTGGCGAGGTGAGGTAGTCTTCTGTGTATCACCTTGTGAGTTTGTTCTTTATGTTTATTAAGGAAGAAATGGTTTCAAGATTCTGGTTAAATTATTGTTTTGCCTTATTAGTTCTGGTTGGAATGTCGTTTGCCAGTAGGGCACAAGCGGATGTTACGGGGTTGAATATTGATTCGATATTGAATGTGTTGGATTACGAGATGAGCCAGTGTGATGCATATACGCAAAAGAAGGAAGAAAAACTGGTTTCATTGAAGAGCCTGTTGCATCAGTCGGCTGATGACCAACACACTTTTGCTTTATGTAACGAGCTGTTTGAAGAATACAAACATTATCAATACGATTCGGCTTACGTGTACGCTGTGCGTTCTTTGTGGATGGCAGAGAAGTTGCAGCAGCCGAAGTCGATAGCGTTGGCCAAGAGCAGCCTGATGTTTTGTTATACGGCAGTAGGGTTTTACAAAGAGGCCGACGAGATGAATAGAAGTTTTTCGGTGGAAGGCTTGAGTCCCCAAATGTTGGAGCATTATTACTCGCAATGCCTATATTTATATCAGAATATGCGTGATTTTTCGGTAGATAACGACAGCCTTTGGCAACATTACGAGTCTTTGCGTGAACAGGCTCGTGATCAAGTGCTGGCAAGTGCCGCTATGAACGCTGACGTATACCGGAGGACTTACACGAAAGACATGCTTTCGGTGGAGTTCCTTCCGCCGGCTTCTATGATTGAGAGGCGGAAACAGTTGCTGGGTAAGTATTCGTTGTCGCTACACGATCAGGCAGTGCAATGTTTCATGATAGGTGAAATGTGCGACAAGTTGGGGCGGAGAGCCGAAGCCACCTATTACATGGCGCTTTCTGCCATTAATGACATTCGCTCTAATACGCGTGAGACTTCCGCCGGCAAGACGCTTGCCTCTTATATGTACGAGGCAGGCGACATTGACCGTGCGACACGCTATGTGCATAGGGCACAGAGTGATGCCAACTTCTATAACACGCGTATTCGTAAAATGGAAATCAACTCCATATTGCCGCTGATAGAAAGCCGCCGTTACGAACAGATGAGCCGCCAGCGGAATTTCCTATTTGCCTTCGGCGCTTTTGTTTTGCTTACTTTGCTGTTGTTAGCCGTTTTGTATGTCATTTTGAAGAAAAAGAATCGTAGCTTGTGCGAGGCAAGGAATGAAGTCGAGCGGAAGGCCTGTGAACGTGATGCGGTCAATCGGCAGTTGTCTGTCATCAATATGCAGCTGCAAGAGGCTAATGAGATAAAAGACAGTTATATCGTTCAGTCGTTGTATGGTGATTCATCCTTTGTGAATGATGTAGAGGAGAAGTGTAAGCAGTTGAAACGTAAACTGAAAGCCAAACAGTATGATGATTTGCTGTCTATCATTAACGGAATCAATATCAGGCAGGAGCGTGAGCGTATGTCTTCATCGTTTGATGCCGCCTTCTTGAAACTGTTTCCTACTTTCTTGGAGGAATATAACAAACTCTTTCCAGAGGAATATCAGGCTTGTCTGACCGATAGTGGCATGTTGCCCACCGAAGTACGTATCTTTGCCTTAATGCGGTTGGGTATTGCCGACACGGCATTGGTGACCAAATACCTGAATATTTCACAAAATACGATTTATGTCTACAAAGCTAAGGCAAAAGCTAAATCGCTCGTTTCAAAAGATGAATTTGACAATCATATTTTGCGTATTTGTAAACCTCGGGAATCTTAATTTTATGTTGATTTAATATTTTGTATTTAGCTGATTTATAGTGGCGCAATGTAAGAAGTAGTATTAAAATGACCTTAATTAGTTGCTCTTGGAAGACATCTTATCTACCTTTGCATGTAAACAAATGAACTACATTGTTTAACTTTAAAATGTAAAGCTATGAGAAGAAAATTCCGTAAACTGGGTTTTTTATTATGCTTGTTGTTTGTGCTTGGAGGACTGGCTCAAACTGCGTGGGCGCAGCAATTAAGCGTAAAGGGAGTAGTGACAGACGCAGCTACTCAAGAAACACTTCCTGGAGTAAACATCCAAGTTAAATCTACAACAAAAGGTTGCATTACTGATTTAGACGGGCAGTTTGTGCTCGAGGGAGTAGGCAAAAATGATGTGCTGATAGTGTCCTACATTGGTTACAAAACTGTTGAAGTGCCGGTGAATGGGCGTACAGAGCTGAAAATTGCCTTGGGTGAAGACACTGAGATGTTGGCCGAAGTGGTGGTTATTGGCTATGGTACGATGGATAAGAAAGAACTGACTTCAGCCATTTCGCACGTTTCTCAAAAAGATTTTCTTGCCGTGAGCAGTATTGACCCTACCATGATGATTCAAGGCAAAGTGCCCGGAGTGTCTATTACCAATACCGGTGCGGGCGACCCCAACAACCAAGCCAGTATTCAGATACGTGGCGTTTCGTCGCGTGCGGCAGGTTTGGGCCCGTTGATTGTAATTGACGGTGTGCCTGGAGGTAATCTTACAAATCTTAATCCAAATGACATTGCCAGTTTCGATATATTGAAAGACGGCGCGGCTTCGGCTATTTATGGAACACGGGGTTCCAACGGTGTTATCCTGATTACGACTAAGAAAGGTAGCAAGGACGGCAGCATACATACATCTTATACCGGCACATTCTCGTTCGATGTGATGAAGAAAGAACTGGATATGCTTACTGCACAAGAATACCGCGACTTGCGTTCTGATTCATCGGTAGGTTATGATTTAGGGGGTAACGATGATTGGCTGGATGCCGTAAGCCAGACAGGATTTAGCATGCAGCATACGCTGACTTTAAGTGGCGGAAACGACCGTACCTCCTATCGTGTAAGTGCAGATTATCGCGATGCACGCGGTATCGACCTTCGTTCAGGGCGTGAAGAATATGGTGCACGTGCTTCTTTAAACCATACAACGGCTGATGGCTTGTTTACGTTTACTGTTAACATCGCTCCACGTATCGCTTATCGTGACCAAGCAGCGTGGGATGTGTTCCGCAACGCTATTGAGGCCAATCCTACCACGCCAATTCGTGACCCTCAAGATCCTTCAAAATATTATAACTTCCAAGGGCAGACGGCAGGATACAATCCTGTGGAACTGATGGCTTTGGAAGAAGACAAAGGAGAAACCAAGTTGCTTGACTGGGATGCTACGGCCCGTTTGAACCTGTTGCCTTTGTTGCTGAAAGACAAGACCGGCAATCATTCGCTGAACACACAAATCACATTTGCCGATCACCAATATGACAACTTTAACGGCTGGTTCCGTCCTTCTACCAGTACGTTGTGTATAAATGCTGGACGTGACGGAGAGGCTTCTCGCTCGTATAGCAAGGAACGCCAACACGTGTTGGAGTGGATAACTAACTACCAGACATCTTTCGGTGGCCACAACCTGAAGGCTATGGCCGGTTATTCTTACCAGTATTCGCAATATTCCGGGTTGAATGCTTCAAACAAGGATTTTTCCAACGATGGTTTGGGATTCAACAATATTGGCTCGGGTGAATATGCTAAAGATGAAGGCGAAGTGGGAATGGGCTCTTATAAGAATGATTCAAAACTCATAGCATTCTTTGGCCGTATCAGTTACGATTACAAGGGCAAGTATCTGATGACAGCCTCACTGCGTCATGAAGGCTCTTCAAAGTTTGGAGCTAACAACAAGTGGGGTAACTTCCCGGCCATTTCACTCGGATGGCGTATTTCGGAAGAATCGTTTATGAAGGGTATTGACTGGATTAATGATTTGAAGCTGCGCGGTGACTTCGGTATAACAGGAAACCAAGAATTCGACAGCTATAAGTCACTGAGTACAATGTCGTCTTTTGGTTATTACTATTACAATGGTCGCTATTTCCAGGTATGGGGTCCGTCAAAGAACGTAAATCCTGATTTGAAATGGGAAAAAGGAAAGAACTGGAACATAGGTATTGATTTTGCCCTCTTCAAGAACCGAGTGTACGGTTCTATCAATTACTTCAACCGTCGTCAGCAAGACTTGTTGGGTGATTACAAAGTGTCGGTTCCGCCCTACTTGTTTGACACAACGTTTGTCAATGTAGGTACAATGAAGAATACTGGTCTGGAAATAGATATTACTTGGGATGCTGTGAAGACCAAAGACTTTGATTATTCAGTGTCAGTAGTCGGTTCGACCATGGGTAATGAGTTTGTTGATTTCAGTAACTCGGAATATGTGGGACAAGATTTCTACGACGTAGTGGGTACTGAGGATCCCTATCCTTTCCATTACTTGCAGCGCATTGAGAAAGGGAAGCGTTTAGGAAACTTTTATATGTTCAAATATGCCGGTATCGATGAACAGGGCAACTGGATTGTGTATGACAAGGACGGAGATATGATTAAAGCCGACCAGGCTACGGATGAAGACCGCCAGATTGTAGGCAACGGACTTCCTAAGTTTACTGGCTCTATGACTCATAATTTCCGTTATAAGAATTTCGACCTCTCCATTTTCTTCCGTGGCGCTTTTGGATATGATATCTTTAACATCCATGATTTTTACTATGGCACCAAGAGTTTCATTGGTAACGTGCTGAAGAAAGCTTATGAGAAGAATGCACAGATTACTGCCAACCCGGTAGTAAGTGATTATTTCTTGGAGCGCGGCGATTACGTGAAGCTGGATATGTTGACTTTGGGCTATACCTTCAATCCTCAATGGAAATACCTGAAGAAATTACGTGTTTATGGTACCGGGAAGAACCTGTTGACTTTCACTAAATTTAGTGGTGTAGATCCTTCTACCTATCAGGTAAACGGACTGAATCCGGGGGGTACCGGTTCGCGCAGTTACTATCCGTCGAGCCGCCAGTTTATTGTAGGTGTGCAGATTGATTTCTAAGATTCCTTAAAATTAATAAGAATATGAAAGTCTTAAAAAACTTGAGTTCAACTTATAAATGCAACTTTTTGGGTGCGG
>UMIM01050466.1_pt1 | contig 12636 bp, 8 predicted proteins | sample 1965831 | NCBI WGS metagenome assembly UMIM01 (sample SAMEA4836125, study PRJEB28245) | human gut metagenome | biome: gut microbiome; material: fecal sample | place: Denmark | collected 2008 | reverse complement strand
AGTCAAAGTCCCCTGCCTTACCGCTTGGCGATGGCGCATCATGCAAAACAGTATAGCATATTTTCCGCTGTTCCACAAGAGGTGCGCCGCATTTTTGCAGCTTTTTCTGTGCGCTGTCTGCCGCACTTGCGGCGGTTTGGGTCGGTTTTTGGGCTTTGCGGCCGGGACCCTGCGTTTTCCATATCCTTCCATGTTTTTACGAAAGGCAAGTTTTGCGGGATGCGTTTTTCAAAAAACACAGTCCGCAGGGGGCACAAGATTCATATTGCAAAGGTGAAATTTATTTTTTTCCTGATTTTTCTTATTATTTTCTCAAAAGACTGTATTTTTTGTTGCGATTCTGGTACACTGGATGTGATAAAAATAAGTTGAAGAAACTACGCCGATGTCCGGGCTGTCACCGGGCGGGGCAGTGTCTCCATCTTTGTGAAGGAAAGCGAGGGATCTCATGAAAAAATTCCTGAAAACGCTGGTGGTCGGGCTTTGCCTGTTCACGCTGCTGTGCTGCGCACTGCCGGCTGCATTTGCCGCCGACAAAACTTCAGGGAGCAAAAAGGAAGAGAACGTGTACGCCATTGGTATGGATGCCCAAGGCGGCATCTGCTCCACCGTGGTAACCTACACGAACCTGTCCGGCAAACTGGAGAGCACGCCCGAGCAGCCTACCATGACGGGCTACACCTTTGATGGCTGGTACACCGAGCCGGTGGGCGGCAGCAAGGTGACCACCTCCACCGTGTTCACCTCCGACGCCACCATCTACGCCCACTGGACTGCCAAGGCCGGTACTTCTACCGTGCCGCAGCCCACCACCCAGCCTGCCGCCACCCAGTGGCAAAAGTATGTAGGCCCTGCCCTTGTGGCCGGTGCCCTGCTTACTACCCTGCTGGTCGCCACCATGTTCTGAACACTGCTGTAAACACAATGACACCATTGAAGAAAGGGATCTTACCATGACTACTTCTACCATGAAAATGCCCGCCAGCTATTCCACCATCGAAGCCGAGGAGATGACCTATCTGGACGGCGGCGCCAGCAACGCTTATCAGTCCTTCCTGGACATCGGCAAGGTGTTCAACTACATTGCCCGCATCTTCTCCGGTGCAAGCTCCATCATCAACAACGTTAACGTCATCTACCAGTCCTTTGTATCGCTGAACAGCCTGCTGGGCAGCTTCGGCAAGTAAAAGCATCACCCCAAAGTTCAGATCCGGGAGCCGCGCTTTTTTCGAAAAGTGCGGCTCCCGTTTTTCGTACACGCTGTAATTCAGTGCATTACTGCGCAGAACTTCGCGTTCCAGAATTGTGAACAGCCTTTTTAAGTTTTTTGGGGGTCAGTGGCCGTTTTTTGGGCTTTTTCTATATAAAAAGCAAAAAAATGCGATATTTTTTGGGCTTTATCTCTTGATTTTGTGTCTGATTTGTTATATTGTTGTTACATGGAATGTGCTAAAATAAGATAGTTTATAAAAGGTCTCTCCAGCTGCGCAAGTTGCGTGGCAACAAGTGAGTTTTCAGGCATTTTCTTTAAGTTTTTTCGGTATTTTCGAAAAAAATTTCGTTATCTTTACATTCGGGAGTTTGTACGCAAATGGCAGATCGTGAACTGCGGCGGATGCACCGCGCTGAACTGATAGAGATCATCTATGCGCTGAAGCAGAGCGAGGACCAGCTCAAGGCGCAGAACGCCGCGCTTACCGCGCAGCTGCAGGACCGGCAGCTGCGGCTGGAAAGCGCCGGTTCCATCGCGCAGGCCGCGCTGGAGCTGAACAACGTGTTCGCCGCCGCGCAGGCCGCCGCCGATGACTATCTGCACTCGGTGCAGGCCAGTCTTGCGGACACCAACGCCACCGCCGCCAATACCCTTTCGCAGGCGCGCAGCGAGGCCAAGCGCATTCTGGAGCAGGCACAGGCAGACGCCGACAGCCTGAAAGCGCAGGCACAGCAGGAATGCGACGCCATGACCGCGGCCGCCGCGCAAAAGCGCACCCAGACCGAGGCCGACTGCAAGGCCATGGTAGAGCGCGCCGAGCAGGAGGTGCAGCAGCGCTGGCAGGCATTTGACCACAAGGCCAACGAGCTGCTGGACCAGTATCGCAGCACAGACGGCCTGCCTTCGGAGGAAACATGAAAAAACGCGATATCCGGTTCGCTTCCATCCCTTCCACCGAGGAAGTGGCCGCAGAACGTGAGCGTCTTGCGTACCAGAGCCGCTACCAGCGGGTGCTGCGCAGTACGATCTATATTCTGGTGGTGGTAGCCGCAGTAGCTGTGCTGCTGGCTACGCTGTTTCTGCCGGTGCTTCAGGTCTCCGGCGACAGCATGTACCCTACATTAAATGATAAAGACATTATCCTGCTGGTAAAATCCAACCACATTGAAAACGGCGAGCTGTGCGGGTTTTACTGGCAGAACAAGCTGCTGCTCAAACGCATCATCGGGCAGCCCGGTGATGTGATCGATATGGACGTGAACGGCGTGGTCTCGGTAAACGGCGTGGCGCTGGACGAACCCTATGTGGACGCGCTGACCGTGGGCGAATGCGACATCCGGTTCCCCTATCAGGTGCCGGAAAACCGCTACTTCGTGCTGGGCGACCACCGTGCCACCTCCATCGACAGCCGCAGCAGCGTGATAGGCTGCGTTGAAAAAAGCCAGATCGTGGGCAGGGTTTTCCTGCGGATATGGCCCTTGTCCAGTTTCTCGTTGATCCATTGACCCCGGGAGGAGGTATTTCGTTATGAACGACATTCTTAAAACGTACATGGAGCGGTTCCGTGAGAACCGGCACACCCTGCGGCGCTACACCGCATTTGTGCTGGCACTTGCCATGATCACCACCCTGTTCGTCAACTGGCAGCTGCATGGCGTGGGCATCTCGATGACCGCGCAGTACCAGTGCGGCGAGGAGGAGCACACCCACACCGCAGATTGCTACACCAAGGTGCTCACCTGCGGTTACGAGGAAGGCGAGCTTGAAAATGCGGACGAGGTGGCCGCCGCTGCTGCCACCAGCCAGCCCACCGTTGAGGCTGAGCCCGCGCCGCTGTCGCTGGAGCCGCAGATCGAGTTTGTGCCCCACGAGCACACCGAGGACTGCTACACCGAGGTGCAGACTCTGACCTGCATGGAAGAAGAGCACGTCCACGGTGACGACTGCTTCGACCCTGAGGATGGCAGCCTGATCTGCGAGAAATTTGAGCATACCCACGATGAAAGCTGCTATACCACCGAGTACGAGCTGACCTGTGGACTGGAAGAGGGCGAGCTTGTGGAGCAGGTGGTGGAGCCCACCCAGAGCGCCGAGCTGGCGGCTATGGCTGTGGCCGAGCCTGTGGCACTGGAGCCGGCGGTGGACACCGTGGAGCCCATCTACCACCACCACACTGACGCCTGCTACGAGGAAGTGCTTACCTGCCCCCTGCCGGAGCATCACCACACTGTAGCCTGCCTGAGCGACACCTCCGCCGACGTTGAGACCCCCGAAGAGTGGCAGGCCGCCAACGCCGAGGCCGTGATGACCGGCAACTGGGACGAGGACCTGCTCAGCGTGGCAAAGACCCAGCTGGGCTACGAGCAGAGCGAGAAAAACTTCGAGATCGACCCCGCAGACGGCGTGACCCTGCGCTACTACTCCCGCTACGGCCAGTCTTACGGCAACCCCTACGGCGAGTGGGACGTGATGTTCCTCTCCTACTGCCTGAAGTACGCCGGTATCCCCCAGAGCGCCATCCCGCAGGAGGCCAGCGTGCTTTCCCTGCGCAGCTCCATGAGCGACATGGACTGGCTGCTGGACGGCGAGGACGGCAGCGCCGCCAATGTGGGCGACATCGTTATTTATAATAAGTACGTCACCCGCACCGTGGCTGTGGACAGCAGCGCCGATGGTGCAGCGGACGATCTGGACGACCAGTTCAGCATGGACGCTGAGGGTGAGAACGGCGCAGAGCTTGAAACTTCCGGCGCTGCTGCGCTGGATACCGCCCCTGCCGCCGAGGATGCCCCCGCTGCCGACAGCGTGATCACCCCCGATCTCCCCGATACCGCCAACCCGGAGCAGCCCGCCGCAAAGCCGGTGGACAGCACCGGCACCTCTGCATCCGGCGCGGACACCCTTATCCCCAGCGTGGTGTCCCCCGCTGCCGAGCCGCAGACCACTACCGTGACCGACGCTCAGCCCGTGGAGACCGTGGGCATCGTGAGCGAGGCGGACGACGACACTCTTACCGTTATTTCCGGCGATGTGGACGGCAAGGTGGCTGAAGTTACCCTTTCCAGCGCCGAGGTTCTGGCCGTGGTGGATGTTGCCGCCGCCCAGTATGCAGACGAGATGCTCTCCTCTGCCGTTGACGGCGCACTGAAAGCCCCCGATATGCTTACGCTGGCGGGTGAGCCCATGACCGTAAGCACTGCGACCAAGTTGGACGAAAACTGGATCTCCGGCAGTACGATCATGCTCAACGGCCAAACCTACACGGTCAAGGGCACTCCCACCACCGATGCCCCTACACTGCCCGAGGGTGTTTCCGTTACCGTCAATGACAATGTATCCTTGCATTATGGCTTTGACATTCCCGATGGGAGCGCCAAGGGTGTAAGCACCCTGACCTACAAGCTCCCCAGCCATCTTATTCCGCTTAAAAACACTGCAAGCGGATTTCTGACTAACGGTCAAAACGAAGCCATTGGTACTATTACCGTAGACACAAACGGTCTTGCTACCCTCAACTTTAACAAACCGCTGAGCGGACAGACCAGCGGCACATTTTACGTTGATTGCCGCGTAAGCGAAACATCGACCTCAACTGAAAATAAGATCAGATTCCCCGGAACCAACCATACTGTTGAGATCAAAAAACAGACGGACGTTAAAGTTAAAAAAGAGATCGTAAAGAACGCCAGCGGCTCTGAGTATACGCTGCAATCTGACGGTACCTATAAGGTGCACTACAAAGTTACCGTAAGCACGAAAAACGGCAGCGGCGAGACGATCGATCTGGTAGATAAGATCACCGAGATCAATAATATTTCGGATGTCAAGTATCAGGATGTCAAGCTGTACAAGAACGGTAGCACTACACCGTACAGCGATTGCAAAGTGACTACGTCTAACGAAAACGGCCGTCCTGCAATCAAGATCACAACAGCCGACGGCAGCAAGCTGCCCGCGCTGAACGCCGGTGAGTATTATACACTGGACTATGATCTTGAGTTCAAGAAAACCAAGCAGGACTGGGGTAATATTAAAAATACCGCTTTTGCCAATGGCGAGAGCAACGGTAAAGAAATCAGTTTCCAAAACGAGCTGCAAAAATATGGCAGCTATGACCCAAAAACAAGAGAAATCACTTGGACGATCGAGATTTACCCCAACGGCAACAAGCTGGCCGGGCTTGAATTGAATGATACCCTGCCTACCGGAACTGAAATGACCGGCAAATTCATCATCAAGGACAAGGACGGCAAAAAGCTTGTTGACGAACCTAATTTTGAAGCAGGTAAAGACAGATTCACCTACACCTTCCCGAATAAATCTCCCTTCACCGACCCGAATGCAAATTCCAAGTATACAGTAACCTATACCACAACTGCCCCGGCTGACTTTGCAACGAACCCCACTGTAAGCAACACTGCAACGATCAAACTCAATGGGGGCAAGAAGTGGGAAGGCACGGGCTCTGCCGGCTACAACAAAGGCAGCGAGGTCGTCAGCAAAACAACTAAATCTGGTAATAATGAATCCACCCTGACCACTTCCGACCTGGATACCACAACCGGGCTCTTTACGCTGCCTTGGAAGTTGGAAGTTCAGCTGCCTGATAATATAGGTGCAACCACGGTCGAGATTCAGGATACCATCAAAAAGCCCCAAAAAGGCGACCATTATGCCGTCAAGAGCGATCTGGAAGCAGCGATCCAGAAGAACTTGCTGGTGTTTGTGGGCGAAAACTCCTACAGCTACAACGACCTGTTGAAGGCCGGTCTTAACCTTACGATCCATTATTACGCGAAAGTAGATTGTGAGGATGAGTACACTTCCCCGAACGATAACGACGAGGTTCGCTCTTTCAAGCTGACGTTTGAAAAGACCGGTACGTTCGATCTGGATAAGGTCGTGATCTCCGAGTACTCTACCAAGGCATCGTATGATAAAACTGCGCTGAAGCCCGGTGACAAGATTAAATTCCAGAATAAGGGCGAAGGCAAGACCGCCACGTACTATTTTACCGTGCCCGCCGATAACAGCAAGGGACTTATTAAAACGTCCTCTAATACGGCCGGCGGTACGAATAGTGAAGGCTCTTATAGCGCCAACGATGTCACTGTAGAAAAAGGCAACGGCTATACAGATTTTAATGGCGTCAAGCACGAGGGCACCTATATCTACTACCAGTTGGAGTTGAGTCCTGGCGACCTGACAAAATGGACAGCCACCACCGTCACCGATACCCTGCAGGACGGCCTGACCTATGTTAAAGACTCTGCCTATGTTGTAGTGCGTCATGGCAATAATAAAATGTACACCCATGGTGATGCATGGCGTGGATATAGCTCTGACGTACAATGGAAGAAGAATGGTACGGATTGGACAGAGCATACAACTAGAAATCTTTCAACCGCTGACTTCTTTAGTGTCAGCCAGAACGGCAAAGAATTAACATTTAACCTTACCGATAATTTCAGGTATCTGCATTCTCCCGAACCGCAGTATGTTGACCGCATCCTGATCCGTTTTGTCGCTCAAGTGGATGATAGCATCTGGGATCCTACCCAGCAGGTGCAGACCGTATATTTCAGCAACTCTGCAAAATGGGGAGAGTATAGCTCTACCACCAAAACTGAGGTCAAGCATGAATCCCAGATCATAAGCAAGAAAGGACAGTATGATAATTCTACCGGCTATGTACGGTACTCTGTTGTCATCAACCCCGACAAGCTGAAGCTTGGCACCGACAAGATGATCGAGCTGGTAGACGATATGCACCCCGATGGCAACGAATCAAATACCGCCGCGCTGGTACGCTCTACGGTCAAGTTGTACAGCTATGACCCAACCGCTCCCGATAAGAAGGGCGCAGAGATCGCCGACGGCGTATATACTGTGGACTATAAGGAGACCCAAAAAAATCAGCGCAACCATTATATCCTTACCGTCAGCGTCCCGAACGGTTATGCCTATGTTCTGGAGTATGCTTACCGGAACACTTCTAACACCAGCTACCAGATGAAAAATACCGCCGAGCTTTGTGGTAAAACGTTCGAAGCGACTCCTACAAAAACATATGCTACAGGCGCCGGAGGTACCGCTGATTCTGCCGGACTGCATCTGTATAAGGTTGATAGTCGCGATGCCCGAAAGTTGCTGCCCGGTGCAACGTTCAAGCTGGAATGGTTTGACATCGACAGCGGTACGTACAAGGACGTCCAGACTGTAACAACTGACGCGAACGGTGAGATCGACCTGACCTTCTCTGCAGCTACCAGTTCAAAGCCCGGTGAGGACACAACTGGTGCTGTGTACCGCCCCCACAATTACCTTTACAAGCTGATCGAAAAACAGGCACCGGATGGCTACCGCACGGATACAGATTGGGCGCATTACTTCATCTGGACATCTGATTCCACCTCGGATGACGTTGCCTACAAAACCGCTGTCGGCAGTTACGGTGAATCTAACACCGGCGTAGCCCAAGGTAACGTCAATGTCTACAAGGGTAGCGCTTCCATTGATCTGGAAGTGACCAACGAAAGCAACCGACTTACCTTTGTAAAGCAGTGGATTGACAAAGACCGCAACCCCATTGCCGCAGACGCTGACAGCCTGCCGGATTACATCAATCTGGAACTTTGGTGCACCCCGACCCAAGGCGATCCCACCAGCGCTGTAAAGGCTGAGGACATCAAGCTGGAAAAGGCGAAGAGCTGGACTTACAACTACCCGATCCCTGAAGCCTATAAAGACTGGTACTTCTACGTAAAGGAAGTTGCCACCAACAAAAATTACACGGTAAGCTACATTGGCAACGATGGTGTGCAGCATGGTACTATTACCATCATCAACACCGAGACGGATTCCTCCGGCTACGTCCTCCCCTCTACCGGTGGCACCGGTACACTCCCGTACACAGCCGTGGGCGGCACAATGATGCTGTCTGCGCTGGCATATAGTTTTATCCACCGCAAGCGCAGACGTGAAAGGAGGGCAGATGACTAAGCTGCACTTCCCTGCCGGACGCCCGGGGCTGAGCCCCCGCCCGCCCAGCGCAAAGTTTACGCGATAGACCGAACAAAAACGACACCCCTACCCCCCCCCTGTACAAAAACACAGGGGGCGGCAAGGGGCAAAAAAGAAAGGGGCTTTTTCCATGAAAAAAGCAATGAAGAAACTCATGGCTGCGCTGCTGGCAGTTGCTATGGTTTGCGCCATGGCCATCCCGGCGTTTGCAGCTGATGGTGGTGCTACCGCTCCCACCACTGGCGAGGGTGAGATCACCATTGATAACGTTGTTACTGGCCATACCTATACGATTTACCGTATTCTGAATCTGGAATACCACGCAGATACCAAGGCTTACCGTTATACGGCGAATAGCGATTGGGCAGACTTTGTTGAAGCACAGCATGAATATCTCGTCGTAGACGCCAAAACGAAAGCTGTTACTTGGGCAGAAAGCAAAAACAAGACAACTGACATTCAGGATTTTGCAAATGCTGCCGGTAGCTATGCAAAAGCAAAATCCGTCCCTGCAGTATATAGCATTGAAGCAAGTGAGACTTCGCACCATAGCACTAGCATCACCTTTGAAAACCTGCCCCTTGGCTGGTATCTGGTGGTTTCCGATCTGAACAATGGTGCTATCTGCTCCATTGATACCACCGACCCGACCGTAACCATCAAGGAAAAGAACGGTGAGCCCACCATTGAAAAGTATGTTGATAACGACAAGAGCAACGATGCAGGCATTGGCGATACGGTAAACTTCCAGATCGACGTTGCAGTGCTTGACGGTCAGCCCCATAACTACGTCATTCACGATGCTATGAGTGCTGGTTTGAACTTTAATAATGATGTTGTGGTTTATCGTACTCGTGCAACCGATGCTGGAAGCTCTGGTACTGGTATTCCGCTGGATACATTGATCAAGGGTAAAGACTACACTGTTGAGAAACCCACTACCTGCAGTGCTAGCACTAAAATCACCGGCTGCACCTTTGAGATTAAATTCAAAGATGACGCTTTGAAGGCCAACGATATTATCACGGTTCAGTACACCGCTACTGTTAACGCAAACGCTGTGATCGGCGTTGATGGCAACCCCAACGAAACCATTCTGGAGTACAACAACAAGTACACTGCACCATCCACCACCAAGACCTACGTCTGGGAGATGGGCGTGCACAAGTTTGCAAACCTCGGCACTAAAGATCCCAACCACGCTCTGGCAAATGCCGAGTTCCAGCTGTACAAGGATGTCGTTGACAAGAACGGTACCACCACGATGTATGCTATCTTCTCTGATGCCACTAATTCCGAGGATGGTACTTCCGTCTATAATCTGACCGGCTGGACTGCCGATGCAACTAAGGCTATCACCGTTGTGACCCCGGCTAGCGGCAACATCAAGTTTGTAGGTCTGGACGCTGGCACCTACTATCTGAAGGAGACCAAGGCTCCTACGGGCTACAACACGCTGCCCGCTCCTATTACCGTTGAGATCAGCAGCACTCTGCCTACGGCAAAAGTTCCATCCACCACAGTAACTTACACCGTTAAGTGCGATGGCCATGAGGCAGACGGCCATATTATTCCTGTTGAGAACAAGTCCGGCACTGTGCTGCCCAGCACCGGCGGCATCGGCACCACCATCTTCTACGTTGTTGGCGGCGGCCTGATGGTTGCAGCAGCCATCCTGCTCATTACCAAAAAGCGCATGGAGAACCGCTAAGCTCTCCTTTTCCCCTGCACAGAGCGGGGCTGTAAAGCCCCCTGCTCTGATCCTGAAACTATAACGTTAGGGAGTAGCCCATGAAAAAGAACAAAAGCACCATTATATTGATCCTCGTCTTTTTCGTGGGTCTATCCGTGATGTTATACCCCACTATCAGCGATTACGTCAACCAGCGCAACCAGTCCCGCGCGGTGGCAAGCTACGCGCAGGACGTGGACAAAATGACCGATGCGGATTACAGCGCCTACTTTGACGCCGCCGATGCCTTTAACGCACAGGTGGCCGCCAACGAAAACGCCCTTTACCGCCCGGATCAGCTTACCGGCTACAACGACACGCTGGATATTACCGGCACGGGCATTATGGGTTACATCACCATTTCCAAAATCGGCGTGGAGCTGCCCATCTACCACGGCACCGACGACAGCGTGCTGCAGATCGCCGCAGGCCACTTGGAGGGCACCAGCCTGCCGGTGGGCGGCGCGTCCACCCACGCGGTCATCTCGGCGCACCGCGGCCTGCCCAGCGCAAAGCTGTTTACCAACCTCGACCAGCTGGAAGTGGGCGATACCTTTACCATCACCGTGCTGGACCGGGTGCTCACCTACGAGGTGGACAAAATTTCCATTGTGCTGCCCACCGAGACCGATGAGTTGAAGATCGCCGAAGGCAAGGACTACGTCACCTTGATGACCTGCACCCCCTACGGCATCAACACCCATCGCCTGCTGGTACGCGGCCGCCGCGTGGAGACCCCGGATCAGTACAAGCACCTCCGTGTTACCGCCGAAGCGCTTAAAATTGAACCCATTATTGTTGCGCCCATTATGGCGCTGCCCATGCTGCTGATCTTGCTGATCGGTATGCTGATTTCTACACGCAAACCCAAGAAAACGAGAGGTGAAGAACATGAAAAGCATTGATCTGCGTCATCGTCTGGCGGCTGTGCTGCTGGCTATGTGCCTTGTGGTATGCTGCGCCCTGCCGGCGTTTGCCACCAGTGCCAACATTGTGCTGGGGCGTCTGGGCTCGCTCCATGTCCGTCTGTACGACACCCACAACGATGTGCCCCTGCGCGGCGGCGAGCTTACCCTGTATCAGGTGGCCTCCGTCAAACGCACCAACGGCAACCTGTACTTTGACTATACCGGCGATTTTACGGGCTGCGGTGTCGTGCTGGGCGATCTTTCCGACAGCACGCTGGCAGACCAGCTGGTAAAGTATCTGCCCGCTGTGCCCGCCATTGCCGCCCAGCAGGACGTGAACGAAGAGGGCTATGCCAACATTACCAAGCTGCCGCAGGGTCTGTACTTGGTCGTGCAGACCGAGGCATCCCACGGCTACGAGGCCATCAAACCCTTCCTTGTGTCCATCCCCATGCCCGATGGCGACAACTGGATCTACGATGTGGACGCCACCCCCAAGGTAGGCGCTACCATCCCGGAAACGCCGGACACCCCCGACACCCCGGATGTGCCTGACACGCCGCCCGACACACCGGACACCCCCGATCTCCCGGAGCAGCCGGATAACCCGGATACGCCGGTGAGCCCCGGCACACCGGATAACCCGGTAAGTCCCGGCACCCCGGACAACCCCGTAAGCCCCGAAAATCCGGATAACCCGGTCTCCCCTTCCAACCCCGATAAGCCTGTTCTGCCCCAGACCGGCCAGTTGAACTGGCCCGTGCCGGTGCTGGCCTGCAGCGGCGTGTTGCTGTTTGCCGCAGGCTGGGTGCTGAACCGTCAGGGCAAAAAGGAAAACTGACTTTGCACTCCTTTCTTTTCGGCACAGCGTGGCGTTGTGTACCGAATTTGCTCCCCCGCAAGGGGGAGCATTTTTTGTGCCCTTTCCCCTGCCGGGCACAGCACGATTTTGAATGCGCTCCGCGTTGCTCTGCGCATAATCAGCGGAAAATATATTTTTAAATTTGCAATTCTGGAAAATCTGCGGATTTTCCAGAATTGCCTTTTCACGGGTGGGGTTTGGGCACGAACCCTCTCAGGCATCTCGCTTTGCTCGATGCCAGCTCCCCCGAAGGGGGAGCTTTTTGGGTGGAGTTGGCGAACGCAGTGAGCCTGAGGGGGTACACGCAAAAGAGCCGCTGTACAAAAAGTACAGCGGCTCTTATTTTATGCAATCTGTATTAGGTTTTTACTGCTGCTGGGCGGCCCTTTTGGCTTCCAGAGCCAGAATGGCGTCGCGGCGGCTCAGGTTGATGCGGCCCTGCTGGTCGATGTCGGTCACCTTGACCACGATGGCATCGCCCACGGCAACCACGTCCTCTACCCGCTCCACGCGCTTGGTGTCCAGCTTGGAGATATGCACAAGGCCTTCCTTGCCCGGGGCGATCTCCACAAAGGCACCAAAGTTCATCAGGCGGGTCACCTTGCCCTTGTAGATGGCACCGATCTCGGGGTCCTCCACAATGGTCTTGATGGTAAAGATGGCGCGCTTTGCGTCCTCCTGATCCACGGCGGAGACGAACACATGGCCGTCCTCCTGCACATCGATCTTGCAGTTGCAGGTGGCGCAGATATCCTGAATGACCTTGCCGCCCTTACCGATCACGTCCTTGATCTTGTCGGTGGGGATCATCATGCTGAACATCTTGGGTGCCCAGCGGCTCAGCTCCTGACGGGGCTCGGCGATCACCGGCTTGATGATCTCGTCCAGAATATACAGC
>UMIM01013986.1_pt1 | contig 12681 bp, 3 predicted proteins | sample 1965831 | NCBI WGS metagenome assembly UMIM01 (sample SAMEA4836125, study PRJEB28245) | human gut metagenome | biome: gut microbiome; material: fecal sample | place: Denmark | collected 2008 | reverse complement strand
GTTCGCGGCCGATGGCGGCGGCGGGTCCGGCACCGGCACAGGCACCGGTGATGGCGCCGCCGGTGGCGAAGGACAGATCAGCTGGGTGTACAAGGACTCCTTCGGCGCCCCGACCCGTGAGAACGTGAAGGCCGCGATGCAGGCCGCGGGTGTGAAGTCGATGGACGGCGCCGAATCGAACGGCGCCATCGACGAGGCCGTGACCAACGCGAACAACGAATGCGTGGCCCGTGCGAAGGCCTCCGGCAACCAGAATCCGGAATGCCGACTCGTGTCCGTGGGCTTCGTGCACACGCCCGGCAAGTCCGGCGACTGGTACACGGGCGCCAACGGCGGCTTCAACGCGAAGAAGTGGGCTGACGCTTACAAGGCGGCCGGCATTTCCGGCACCACCTATTACTATCAGGGGGTCGGATATAAGACCACTGATAATTTCTCTGATGGTCAGACCAATATTGATTCTCTCGCCGCGCGTGAGATGGCGAAGGCCCCACGCTCCGTCGTCGCCATCGTCCTCGACCAGGACGAGCCACCGGTCGACACGCCGCCGGTCCCGCCGACCAAACACATCACCGAGGGCGTCAGCGCGGACTCGATGACGAACACCACGACCATCGAATCCAAGACCGGCAGGAAGGGCACCAAGCTCGACTTCAAGGACACGTTCGACCCGCACGGCCAGAAGTACACCGTGTCCAACCTGAAGGTCACCGACAAGACCGCCAACAAGGACATGACCGGCTCCTACACGTTCAACACCGCGAACGGGGCCACACCGTCCGGCAACGTGCTGACCGCCACCTGGAACGGCGGCAACCTGCCCGACGACCATGACTTCGAGTTCACGTTCGACGTGACCGTGTCCACGCCGGAGACCAGCAAGGTCGAGGACAAGGGCCACGTGTTCTGGCAGGGCGTCACCAAGAAGCAGGACCAGGACACCGACAGCCACGAGTTCCCGACCTGGAAGCCGAACCCGAACAAGAGCTGGGTCAAGTGGGACGGCAAGGGCTGGAAGCTCGTGACCGACCCGACCAAGTCCAACAAGACCGGCGCCGACGACAACTACTTCCTCGACGGCGACAAGGTCGCCAGCGCGGTCAACGCCACCGTCGAGAAGGACCTCGTGCCCGACCAGTTGAAGACCTTCTCCATCGAGGACGACTACGCGAACGCCGACTACCTGTTCGACGCGGACGGCAAAAGCTCGATCCGCGTGTACGAGGCCGACGCGGACACCGCGGCCCAGTCCTCCGTCGACGGCATCGACGCGAAGGGCAAGGACGTGACCGCCCTGTACGACATCACCGTCGAGGGCACCAAGGTCACCGCCGCCGCCAAGGCCAGCCACCTGAAGGAGCTGACCGGCATGACCAAGGCGAAGCAGGTCACCCTGCTCGTGCCGGGCGTCATCAACATGGCCAACGGCAAGGGCGCGGCCCAGGTCCGCAAGGACATGGGCGTCGGCGAGGGCGACGAGACCTCGTTCTGCACCGCCGGCAAGGACGGCCACGAGCTGACCAACAGCGGCGCCGAGGTCGTCAACAACCAGTCCGTCAGCACGAACGAGCCGAAGATCTGCGGCTATGTGCCCCCGGTCAAGAAGGACGTCGTGTCCGAAGCCAGCCAGGGCGGCGACCAGGACAGCGTCCAGGGCAAGGTCGTGTTCCCCGGCCAGAAGGTCGAATACCAGTTGACCACCCAGCCGAAACTGCCCGGGAACCTCGCCTACGACGTGACCGACGTGGCCGTGACCGACACGTTCGACGCGTACCTCGAGCCGGACAAGCAGACCCTCGAGGTCCGAGACCTCCTGACCGGCAAGACCATCTCGAAGAAGCGGTACAAGACCACTTGGGATGACACCGACCATGCCTTCCGTCTCAGCTTCGACAATGAGTACGTGAAGGCCAACTGGGGCAAGGGCAAGAATCCGAGCGTGCTCGTTCGCTTCGAGGGCACCGTGTCCAAGGACGCGCCCACCGACCACAAGGTCGGCAACCAGTGGGGGCTGACCCTGAACAATTCGCTCACCCCGTCGAACAAGGTGTACAACGAGCCGCCGAAGCTCACCCCGAAGAAGAAGGATGTGTCCAGCAAGGACCGCACCGTCAGCATCGACGGGAAGACACTGCTGCTGGGCGACACCGGCAACTACATCCTGACCCTGGATGCGAAGGACCTCTCCAAGGACTCCACCGCCTACAAGGTGCAGCGTCTCGGCCTCGTCGACGACTATGACGAGGAGTACCTGGACATCGACCAGACCAAGATCGAAGTGCTCGACTCCACCGGCAAGGACGTGACCGCCAAGTTCAACATCCAGCTCAAGAACGGCGTGGCCTATGTGTTCGCGAAGACCGTGGACACCGAGATCCCCGCGACCGGCGAGACCGTGAAGGGCGACCCGCAGCCGGCCGACCTCGAGGAATACTCCACCAGGAAGCTCGACGCGACGAAGGATCCAAGCATCGACCAGGACCTGCTCGGCCAGGAATACCAGGTGGTCCTGCCGTACAAGGTCGCCAAGGTCCAGGACGGCAAGGTCGTGAAGAACAAGGCCATCCAGATCACCAACGATCTGAGCCGTGAGACCAACGAGGTATCCAACCCGCTCAAGCCAATCAACCCGGCCAAGGATGTGACCGTCAAGGTCGGCGGCGAAAGCATCGACGGCAAGAGCGTGTACCTCAACCGCACGTTCCTCTACCAGCTCGACTCCAGCATCATCCCGGCCAACCGTGCCTACCCGCAGGTCGACCAGTGGAAGATCGTGGACCCGCTGAACACGGAATACGACCAGTACACCGGCCAGTGGGCCGTGTACGCGACCCGTGACCTGTACGCGGGCGGCCAGGTCGTCGCCGCGAAGGGCGACAGGATCGCCGGCAACGGCTTCGACTCCTCGAAGTTCGGCGGCGACCTGTTCACAGCCACGGCGGACGGGAACGGCCAGGTCACCGTCGAGGCGACCGACCTGTACCGTCAGCTCGTGTCCACTGACATCGACCACGAGGCGGGCTGGCGCGCCTACATCCAGTGCAAGCGCGTCAAGGTCGGCGAGAGGATCGAGAACCAGTTCACCGAGATCTTCAACGACAAGAACCTGCCGTCCAACATCGTGTGGACCCGCACCCCGGACATGACCCCGGGCATCCACATCGAGAAGTACGACGTGGCCTCCGGCGAACAGGCCGGCGACCGCGACGACGTGAAGGACGCGTTGAAGATGGCCGGAGACAGCCAGCAGATCGCGTTCAAGATCACCAACACGTCCAAGACCGATCCGACGACCGGTGAGGGCGCCTGGTACCTCGCCAAGGACCTCAGGATGGTCGACAAGACCATCGCGGGCGAAGGCGAGGTCGTGGACCTGAAATATCCGGACAACTGGGACACCTTGGTGCTCAAGCCCGGCGAATCCACCATCATCACCGGCACGTTGAAGGGCGTCCAGGCCGGCGGCAAGCACACCAACCGTGTGAAGGTCACCGGAACGCCGCTCGTCGAATGCCCCGTCACCGACCAGCTCGGCGACCAGCAGCCCGCCGACGGCGACCAGACCGGCGACAGCCAGTCTGATGGTGACGGACAGTCCGACACCGGCACCGGCACGAAGACCGACGGCGACGCCGACGACACGACCGGACTCAAGCAGGTCAAGGTCGGCGACACGACCCTGTGCGAGGACACCACCGTGGAATCCAACACGGATGACTGGAACGGATACCGCGAAAGCCTCGCCAAGACCGGCGCGACCATCGCCGGCATCCTGCTCGCCATCGTCGCGTTCGGAGCCATCGGCGTGGCCCTCATGGGCGCACGCCGCAGGACCGGCGCCCACTCCGGCAGGTAACCGCTAAGGCGCTTCGGCGCCGGATTCCCTGACCATCATGGCCGCGAGCCCCGTTTCTCCGTGGGGCCGCGGCCATTTTTTTGCCGCGGCGCTGAAACTTGTAGACATGGTGCACCGCAGGACGGCGTGTCCCGGGACAGTATGGGGAACGTCGAGAGCGTCCGGCCGCGCCATGTGGGTCGGATGCGAAGGTAAACGACCATCAGAAGGAGAAATCCAACATGGACAAACGAAAGATCTCGGCCGTATGCGCGACCGTGGCCGCGTTGGCGGCGTTGTGCGTGCCAGGCTCCGCCGCGTTCGCCGCGGACGGCACGCTCGCTTTGAACGCGGGCGACGGCAGCACCCTCGCCGGACACAGCTTCACCGTGTACAAGGTCGCTGGATACAACGACGTCGTCAAGGACGGCGCGAACGTGAAGAGCGTGAGCGCCTCATCCCCGGACGCCACGACCGACGCGTGGGTCAAGGCCGCGTTGAACAAGAACGGCGTGACCTACAACACGTCCGAAGGCCGTAACGCCGCCGAACAGCTCCTGCGGTTGAAGACCAATTCGGACACGCTGCGCAAGGTCGCCGGCACCCTGCAGTCCACCGCCGCGTCCAGCAAGGTGGCGGCCGTGAAGACCAACCAGACCTCCGCCACGGGCAGTCTGAACCTGACCCTGCCGGAGGGCTATTATCTCGTCGTCGACGCCCAGGGAATCCCGATCCTCGTGTCCACCACGATCGGCGGCAGCGTCAGGATGAGCAACGGCCAGACCCTCGGTTCCACCCAGATCAAGACCAACGTCACCAAGATCGACAAGAAGATCAAGAGCGTGGACGGCACGTGGAAGGATTCCGCGGCCGCGACCAACGGCGAGACCCGTGACTTCAAGGCCACGTTCACCGTGCCGAACAAGCTGGCCGTGGACACCATCACCCTCGAGGACCACATGACCGGCATCGTCTACGTGGACGGCTCCTTCCACGCGACCACGGCGTCCGGCACGGACGTGACCAACCAGTTCGGCACCATCGGCAAGGACAAGGTCGGCAATTCCGACGGCACCGGCTTCAAGACCACCAGCCTGCAGAGCTTCGTGGACACCTACCAGGGCAAGCAGGTGACCGTGACCTACCAGGGCAAGGTCGTCAACGCGTCCAAGGCCAACCAGGGCCTCAACCAGATCCTGATCACCTCGAACTGGCTGCCCAACGTGGTCCCGCCGGACGTGCCGACCCCGAACCCGGGCACCGATGAGACCCCGGTCCCGACCTACGACGTGAATCTGAAGAAGATCAGCGCGGCCGACGGCAACAAGGTCATCCAGGGAGCCAAGTTCAAGCTCCACAACGACAGCCTGAACCAGTGGTACGTGTGGAACACGGGTTCGAACCAGTGGACGTTCACCACGGATGAGTCCAAAGCCACCGAATTCTCCACGAACGCGTCCGGCGTGATCAACTTCACCCGTCTGGGCGCCGGCACGTACACCGTGAAGGAGACCCAGGTGCCGACCGGCTACTTCAGCTTCGTCAAGCCGAGCTTCACCCTCAAGATCACCGATGACGGGCACGTGACCATCACCGGCAAGGACCAGCCGGGACTGACCGGCACGGTCAACAACGCGGACGGCAAGACCACCACCCCGACCGCCGTGGTGAAGAACATCGACAACATCACCCAGCTGCCGCAGACCGGCGCGACCACCATGGGCGTCATGCTGGTCGGCGCGTTCGCGATCATCCTCGTGGCCACCGCGTCCGGCTTCGCCGCCTACCGAGTCCGCCACGAGAACCTGGGCGACGGTCCGGCCATCGCCTGATTTTTCCGAATCGTCCCCGGCCTCGAAAGCGAAGGTCCGGGGATCCAGGAGCCGGGATCGTGCGGCCTTTTCTCCTGTCAGCCGCACGATCCCGGCCCTCTTCCAAAAAATACGGAACTCACATATGAATCACAAAGGATGAGGGAAAATGGGATTCCTTACAAGACTTCTCGCCGGTCTCACGGCGGCCGCGGCGTTGGGAGCCGGCCTGACCGGCACGGCAAACGCGGTCGACGTGACCGGCGCGACCGGAAACACGAAAAGCGTCGTGAAGCTCGCGGCCGATGACACGAACAACCTGCCGGACCATATCGTCAACGGCAACTTCGAATATCCGGTCAAAAGCGATATGCCCGTCAACGACGGGAACTTCTGGTATATCAGCCAGAACGACGGCTCATACTTCGCAAACGGGACGGTGCTCGGAAAGAGATACAAGCTGCCCGAGGGCTTCGACAAGGCGAAATTCGCCTGGCACAGCACGCAGACCGGCGATACCTACTATCCGGACCTCGAACGCGCCGACGACGTGCAGGTCGACTATACGGCCGACGGAACCAACCATTACAGCGAGATCAGCGCCGCCCAATCCGGCGCTACCATCTACCAGGATGTCGCCACCGTTCCGGGAGTCATGTACAAGTGGAGCCTCAAACACGCCAGTCTCGACTCCAGCCACCTGGACAAGATGAGCGTCATCATCGGCGAACCGGGCAAGGAGACCGCGCAGGAAGCCACCCGCACCACCGCGAACGGGCATGGAGACAAGCTCGGCAAGGTCGGCACGGTCATCAGCACCAAGGTCAGCAACCCGGAGATGCCCGCCGGCAATAAGTTCCAGGAGGGAGCGCATACGGGCCAGTGGGAGACGTACACCGGCACGTACATCGCCACCGGCACCGTCACGCGTTTCGCCTTCCGTAGCGTCGAGGGATACAGCGCGTGGGACGGCAATCTGTTGGATGACATCAGTTTCAGCAAGGCGTACAAGCTCACATACGATAAGAACGCATCCGACGCGACCGGCTCCGTTCCATCCGATACGACCGCGAACACCGTCAAGCAGGCCAAGGCGGATGCCACGGGAACCGTGAAGACCGTGACGGACACGAAGACCAAGACCAGCGGAACCGTCAAGACCGTCGCGGATACCAACGCCAGCCTGCCGGACCATCTGGTCAACGGCGACTTCAACGTGAACTACCACGACCAGTGGAAGGACAGCTTCGGCGGCTGGACCAGCATCGACCCGAACGCGGGCAAGATCCTGCACGCCACCAGCCTTCCCAATGGCTCCAGCTGGAAGTGGACCGCCATCAACGGGTGGGACAAGTCCAAGTTCGGCTGGACCAGCACCCAGAAGGCCGGAAGCAACGTCCAGCAGAAGGCCAACGCGGTCGAACCCCAGTACGACGACTCCACCGCCGACAACGTGTACGCGGAGCTCTGCGCCTACGAGGCCGGCACAGCCATCTACCAGGACATCAGGACCGTTCCCGGCACCCTGTACAAGGTGCGTTTGAAGCACGCCAGCCTCAACAGCACGTACCTCGACAAGATGCAGGTCATGATCGGCACGCCCGGCCACGAGCAGCCCGTCGAGATGACCCGCACCAGCGTCAACGGGCACGGCGACAAACTCAACGAGAAGTCCACGACCATCGCCACCAAGGTCACGAACGGCAACAACCGCCACCACGCCGACCAGTGGGAGACCTACGAGGGCACCTACCTGATCCCCGACGGGCAGACCACGACCCGCTTCACGTTCAAGAGCATCGACTCCAAGCAGCTCGACTACGGCAACGTGCTCGACGACATCGTGTTCGACAAGGCATACCGCCTGGACTACGACAAGAACGCTTCGGATGCCACCGGCGAGGTTCCGTCGAACCAGCGTGGCAGGGAGAACACCACCCAGCCCGCCAAGGACAAGACCTCCGGCAGCGTGAAGCTCGTGGCGGATGATGATGTGGTGGAATACGCCGCCAACGGCCTGCCGAAGCAGCTCGTCAACAGCGACTTCGACCATGATTGGCGGAACATCGTCAGCCAGTCCAAAATGACCGGCAAGTACAACTTCGCCAACATCGACCCCGCGCACGGCGACGTGGAGATCAGCGGCGCGCTGAACAGCAAGGGCGAGGCGTCCAAGCAGTGGGTGCATTTGAACGGGTTCGACGCATCCCAGTTCGGTTGGAAATCCAACCAGACCGATACCAGGGTCGACGGCAGGGGCGGCATCGTCGAGATCCAACGCTCCCGCGCGAACGACAACATGTACGCCGAGATCACCGCATCGCAGGCCAACACGTACCTGTACCAGGACATCGACACCGCGCACGATTATCCGACCGTGTACACCGTCAAGCTCCGCTACGCGCACCGGAACGGCACCATCAACTCCAATGAGAAGATCCAGATCCTCGTCGGAGCGCCCGGCCACGAGCAGCCGGTCGAGATGACCCGCATCGCGTCCGACCGGGGCAACAAGGTGGGCGAGAAGTCCACCACGGTGAACGCTCCGAACACGGATGGCTGGCTCGGCTCGTGGGACACGTTCCAGGGTTCGGTCGTGGTTCCCGCCGGCCAGGACATCAGCAGGTTCACGTTCAAGGCGTTGGGTTCCATCGACGGCATCTCCGGCAATCTGATCGACGACGTGCAATTCAAGCTCGCCTACAAGCTCTCCTACGACAAGAACGCGAACGACGCCTACGGCCAAGTCCCGTCCGACACGACCGCGAACACCGTCAAGCAGGCCAAGACCAGGACGACCGGAAGCGTGAGGACCGTGGCGGGCAGAACCGACGGCAAGGTGTCCGACCTCGTGCAGCGCACCACCACGCACGAGGACGGCAGCGTGACCGTGAGGACCGTCGACCAGAGCACGGACGTGGTGTCCGGCTGCCAGGTCTACTATCCGGCCGGCCAGAGGATCACGTTGGCGACCATGGCGAAGGACGACGACTGCTGGGATTCCAGCATGCTGTCGCGTCCGGGCCACACCCAGCTGGGTTGGAACCAGGACCGGAACGCGACCCAGGCGCAGGCCCAGGTCACGATGGTCGAGGGCGGCATGACCGTGTTCGCGGTGTGGGTCGGCAACCCGGTCCTCACCTACGACACGAACAAGCCGAGTACGTGGACCGGCGAGATGCCGTCCACCCCGGCGTCTGTGAGCGTGGCCTACAACACGGCCGCGGCGGATGGTTCCGGCTGGCGGGCGGGCGACGTGTCGAAGATCCGCGGCTACAGGTTCCTCGGCTGGTATACGGGACCGCAGGACAATGCGGGCCTGTACGACTGGACCAGGCCGTTGACGGGCAGCGTGACCGTGTACGCGCACTGGCAGCGGTTGCAGGCCAACGTGGTCTACGACAAGAACGCGTCGGACGCCAAGGGCTCGCACGCGAACACTACCGGCTGGCAGTATTCGGACGTGACCGTCCCTTCGGACACGTCGAAGTCGTTCACACGCGAAGGATACTATTTCAAGTATTGGAACACCCAGAAGGACGGCAAGGGCACGACCTACAAGGATGGCGGCCAGGTTCCATTGCAGGACAAGGACGTGACCTTGTACGCGATCTGGCTTCCGTACCACGAGAACTTCGTTGAGACCGGCGGTGTGAGCCTACCGGTGCTCATCGTGGGTGGCGTGGTCCTGTTGGCGGCTGGTGTGGCCTCCACGATCGTGCTCACACGCCGCATGCGTGGTGAGCAGTGACGGACGAACCCCGCCAGATGAGTGAAGGCATCCGGAACGATCCCCTGGACTGGGGCCGGCCGGGTGCCTTTCCCTTTTCCCAGCCGATATCCGTTGTTCCTCCGGTGGTGTTGACATGAGTGCTTCTGTAAGTCGTATGGATTGGGATTGGATCGTCGAGGGCGACCACGTGTATGACACGCGTCGCGAACGACGGTCCCGACTGCTGCGGAAACGGCATATGGCGCGCGTGTTCCGTATGCTGGCCGCGTTCACGGCCGTCTGCCTTCTCCTCGGGGTCGGCGTGTTCGCGTGGATAGGCGTGGAACAGTCCGGCGCGTCCCGCAGGGCCGCGCAAAGCGCGGCATTGGCCGCCAAGGAGGACCGTTCCGCTGAAAAATACGCGCGCATGGTCGCCAAGGCACGCGCGTACAACAGGAAACTCACGGACCACGCGCAGGTCATCGGCGAACGGTTGGAGGACGACGGCACCATCGACGGCGACTTCGGATTCAAATCGGACAAGGAATACCAGAACCTGCTGGACTTCGGCGACGGGATCATGGCGTCGGTCGAGATCCCGTCGATCGGCGTGGACCTGCCCGTCCGCCATGGAGCCGACTCGTACGCTTTGGACAACGGGCTCGGCCACCTGCACGGCACGTCCCTGCCAGTCGGCGGGACCAGCACGCACAGCGTCATCACCGGGCACACCGGCGTCGCGGACAAGGCCCTGTTCACCCGGCTCACCGAACTGAGGAAGGGCGATGTTTTCTACGTGAAGGTCGCCGCGCAGACCCTCGCCTACAAGGTCACACGCATCCGCAAGGTCGACCCGGACGATCTGAGGAGCGTGCGCGTCCAACCCGGCCGTGATCTGGTCACATTGGTGACGTGCACTCCGATCTTCCTGAACACGTATCGGCTGCTCGTCACCGGGGAACGCGTGAGCATGCCGGACGACGCGCCCTATCCCGAGGACGCGCCGAGAACCAGCGGACGGGACACGCGCCCCTATCTCGTATCCGGCGTGACCCTGCTCGCGGGACTGCCGGCCGCGATCGTCGCGTCCAGGCCGAAAGCCCGACCATTCGGACGACACGGACGGAAGGATTGACCCCGACGGACAATGTCTGGGGGTAGTCTGGAGGGTGCGCGGCCACTCCACCGCCGACAGGACGACACGCCGGTGACGCCGATATCGGATTGGGGGCACGTGGAATGGCTGACGGAAACGTCGCAGGGACGTTTCCATTGGAGCCGGATCCCAATGGAATTCGGCATTGGAGGGTAGATATGAACAAGAAGGCTTTCGCAACAGCGGTAGCATCCGTGGCTGTCGCGGGCACCATCGCCGCGCCGGCCATGGCCGACGAGACCGCGGTCACCCCGGTCGAACAGGCCCAGCAGGCAGTGGCGCAGGCGCAGGACGCCGTCGACCAGGCCGCCCAGCAGCAGGGCGCGCAGCAGGACCAGGTGGCCGCCGCCCAACAGCAGGTCGCCCAGGCCAAGGACAGCCTCGACCAGGCCAACACCGGCGTCCAGCAGGCACAGCAGGCCACCGACCAGGCCCAGCAGCAGGTCGACCAGGCCCAGGAGAACGTGCAGCAGGCACAGCAGAACGTCGAGGACACCATCAACCAGGACCAGAACGTCCAGCAGGCCACCAATGGAGTCCAGCAGGCGCAGGACAGCCTCGACAAAGCGCACGACAGCCTCAGCCAGGCGCAGGCGAAGGCCGACCAGTCGGCGAGGAACGCCGACACGCTCGAGAAGGCCATGAACGACAGCCGGTCCATCCGCGACGACGCCGCCAAGGCCAAGGAGAAGGCAGACCAGGCCGCGAAGAACGCGCAGGCCAGGGTCGACGCCACCGACAAGACGAAGCTCGACCAGGACACCGCCGCGAAGAAGACCGCCGCCGACCAGGCGCAGGCCAAGGCCGACCAGGCCCGGCAGGCCGCCGACAAGGCTCAGGCGAAGAGCGACGAGGCGAAGGCGAAGCTCGACGAGGCCACCCGACTGGCCGGCGACGCGAACGATCCCGCCAAGGTCAAGGAGGCGCAGGACGCCGCGGTGAAGGCCGGCGAGGCCGTCGACGCGGCCCAGCAGGCGCAGGCCGAGGCCACCGTGGCCGCCGCCACCGCGAAGACCAAGGCCGACCAGACCCAGTCGAAGGCCGACCAGGCTCAGGAGAAGCTCGACAAGGCGCAGGACGCCGCCGACCAGGCCAAGGCCAAGGCCGACAAGACCCAGGCCGCGTATGACAAGGCGCAGGCGGACAAGTCCACGTCCGACACGGCGCTCGACAAGGCCAAGCAGACGAACGACAAGGCGCAGAGCGAGCTCTCCAAGGCGAACAAGACGGCCGCTGACGCGAAGACCGCCGCGGACAAGGCTTCACAGGACGCCGACCAGGCTCAGGCCGCGTACGACGCCGCGGTCAAGGCCGCCGCGGACGCGAAGAAGGCCGCCGACGAGGCCGCCGAGAAGGAGGCGCAGGGCTCGGCCGGCTGGTTCCAGACGGACAACGCCGAACAGGCGTACAAGTATCTGACCGACTCCAGCGTGTCCAAGTATCTGGAGTACACGCACATCGGCGCGAAGGACGATGCGACCAGCCTCGACAACCTGCTCAAGGCCCTCGACATGATCGACGAGTGCAACAGGCTGCGCGAGGAGAACGGTCTGGAACCGTTGAAGGTGTCCGAGACCGCATTGGCCATGGCCATGGTCCAGGCCAACTACGCCGCACAGCCCGGTGAGGAACACCACAACCACAACTACCAGTACGACAACGTCGGCGAGAACCTCGCATGGGGAACTTCGGACTGGGATCCGTACATCGGCTGGTACACGAACGAGAAAGCGATCTACGACGCCGCCCTCAAGTCCGGCGACTATCCGGACCTCGCGGACCTGTCCCCGTACGACGTGTTCTCGAAGTATCCGGACCTGTACTACAAGGTCGGCCACTACCTCAACATCATCGACCCGGAATACAGCGTCACTGGCATGGCCTACAGCGGCTACGACACCGGCGATTACGGATACGGCGCATCCTCCCAGGAGTTCTATAACGACTGGAACTCCTACAACAAGAACGACACCGTGTTCGACGCGTCCGTCTACCGCACGATGGTCGAGAACTACGTCAACCAGATCCGTTCCGCCCAGTCCACGTACGAGGAGGCGTTGAGGAAGGTCGACGAGGCCAAGGCCGCGCTCGACAGGGCCAACCAGGCGAAGGCCGACACCGCCGACGCGCAGGCCGCCGCCGAACAGGCGCGGCAGGCCGCGAAGGC